>FMJZ01007339.1_pt1 | contig 28423 bp, 36 predicted proteins | sample 1987881 | NCBI WGS metagenome assembly FMJZ01 (sample SAMEA4378227, study PRJEB15110) | soil metagenome | biome: soil; feature: Field; material: Soil | place: India | collected 2015-03-11 | depth 0 m
GCCAGTTTGCAACTTTTCTGAACATGGGGTTTGAAGACATGTCAATAACTGGCACTATTATTTTCTCTCTTGTTTCGATTAGCGGCTGATATTTTGGCATAAGCGAGTATCCAGCAAAGGTCCAGTAAACCCGTTTGTTTTCAACAAGCGCCTTAGCCGCAGTTTCAGTTGATGCTGGAAGCGGAAAGTAAAGGAAGACAACTCCTTCAGCCCAATATAAGCCTGCAGTTTTTCCGCCGGCAATAATTGATGCGAACCTTGCAATATCCTCTGGAGTTGCAAAAAAGTTGCGTTCCATGATGACTATTTCCCTAAAAGGTTCAAATTTAACATCCACCGCACCTTCATCCATAATTCTTCACCTTCTAATAGTTTGTCAATGTTCCCTTTTAACCTTGCCGCAAACCAGAAAAGGTTATAGAGCACCAGTCATAAACCCTTTCACCAACCGACGAAAAGAGGGAACAATCCATTGGCTGAAATCCGTGTGGCAATAGTTGGTGTAGGCAACTCAGCCTGCGCCCTAATCCAAGGAGTAGAATACTACAAAAACGCAAAAGAAAACGAAACCGTTCCGGGGCTTATGCACGTGAATTTCGGCGGATACCACGTAAAAGACATAAGGTTTGTGGCTGCTTTTGACGTTGACCAAAACAAAATTGGAAAAGACTTAGCTGAAGCCATATTCACGAAGCCAAACTGCTGCGCCAAATTCGCTGAAGTGCCAAAAAAGGGCGTAAAAGTTTTGCCCGGACCAGTTCTCGACGGAGTGGCAAAACATATGAGGGAACCCTTCAACGTTTACGACGAAAGCAAAATTAAACCCGCAGACGTTGCAAACATTTTAAAGGATGCTGAAGCAGAAATCCTCGTGAATTATCTACCCGTTGGAAGCCATAATGCTACACGCTTTTATGCTCAAGCGGCTTTGGATGCTGGATGCGCCTTCATAAATTGCATCCCAGAATTTATCGCTTCAGATCCAGCATGGAGCTGCAAATTTGAGGAGAAAGGGCTTCCAGTTGCTGGAGACGACGTTAAAAGCCAGCTTGGAGCCACCATACTGCACAGAAACCTTGTAAGGCTTTGTGTTGACAGAGGGGTAATCGTCGACGAAACCTACCAGCTGAACCTCGGCGGAGACACCGACTTCCTAAACATGACTGTTGAAGAACGGCTAAAAACAAAGCGTATAAGCAAAACAGAAGCCGTTAAAAGCCTTGTGCCCTACGACTTGCCCACACGGATAGGTCCTTCAGACTATGTGCCCTTCCTTGAAAACAAGAAAATATGTTACATTTGGCTTAAAGGCAGAAAATTCGGCGACAGACCATTAACAATAACCGTTAAACTTGAAGTTGAGGATTCCCCCAACAGTGCCGGAGTGGTAATCGACGTCATAAGAGCCGTAAAACTAGCCCTAAACCGCAAAATAGCCGGACCCCTAATAAGCATATCATCCTATGCCTTTAAACACCCGCCAATACAAGTTCCAGATCCAGTGGCAAAAGAATGGGTTGAAGACTACATAAAAGGCAAAAGAGAACGCTAACCTTCTAACCCTCCTAACGAAGCATGTCCAAAACAGAAAGAACATTACAAACAGCGGATATCCATCTTAAATAGGCGTTTAGGGCAGCCCGCAAAGCCACGGTGTCTTTGGCTTCAACGGTCAAAATCAGAAACAAACCTTCAGTCTTCAAGTGTGCTTTGGAACGGGTTGTGGCTGGTTTTGCTGTTTCCGGCATCAAGGCTCTATACACTATTTCTAAGTTCTTTTTTGATGGCAGTTTCAAACGCAAAACTGCATTAGCCTTCATGGGTTAAATCCCAAATCAAATGCGAAACACTCATTCTCGGACCTATTTCCGCTATTTCAGGGAATATTTTAAAAGTGATGGTTAAACCTTCTGATGGTTCAGCTTTAATCTGCATTAAAGCATCATACTTCCATCGCGCTTCTTCAAAAGAAACAAGTGGAATGTTAAAAAATTTTGAAAGCGCTTCTTCCAGTTTCTCGACTTCCGCGGAAGGATTTTGTGAAGCCTCTATTGCTACAGATTTTATCCTTCTTCCCTTCTTCATAATCTGAGGAAATTCTCTTCGAGGCTTCACATTCCTCAAATATATTAATGGCGGAATAGGCTTTAAACCTTCAGCGCTTAACTCGTACATTTCTATTTTTCCAGGTCCGCCTTTCCATCGGTTGATAATCATTACTTTTTCAGCGTTTAGTTTTACGGCTTTTTCCGTTACGCCTTTTAGGCTTAGTTTTCCACGGTTTATCCTCAAAATGTTTGGGATTGTATGGGAGAGGTCTCTGCAGAATGTTCTAATGCCTTTGGTAGGTCTTCGTGAAGTGGTTAAAAGTATCAATTTTTCAGCCTATTCTTCTTCCGCTGGAGTTGCTGAGGCTTCAACCTCTTCTATCGGCGCGCCTTTGGCTACTCGTTTAGCCACAATTCCAAGTTTTGTTGCTGGGGTGTAGGCTCCGCCTGTGAATGTGAAGCCGCATTTACTGCATTTCCAGACGCCGACGCTTACCCTTTTAACTCTCAAGAGACCGCATTGGGGGCATTTATGCTTCCTTTTCATTTCAGTCACTATCTTCACATAACGTTTTCTAACAGTTGACCCGTAGCGGGGTCCAAATCCTCTTGTTGGACCAACTTTTTTAGTTCTTTTCCCCATTCTTTCCCCATCCTAACTTTTTCCTCAGTTCTTCAGCTTTTTCCTTGGCGATTTGAGCTGCCTCAAAAACTTGTTTTGGCGTGAAATATCCGCTTCCACCCTTTTGAATTGCACATATGTTTCCGTCATCATCCGTTGTTATTGTGAGCCGTGCATCCATTATTTGTTCTTCTTCAAGCCATGGGTCTACCACAAGCTTGTCATTTATCTTTGCAAAAGTAACCGCTATGGGATGTTTTCGCACTGGAAGCGCCGAGTAGCCGGGTTTAATTTTGATTTCGCCTTCTTCAATTTCATAGTTGGGCATTTTTGTGTTGAGCAATGCAGCCAGAGCAGCCAAAGCTGAAGCGTCTATTAGGTTTCCATCATGATTAAGCACATAGATATCCACAAAAATCACAAAAACCTTTTTGCCCTGGGTTATGCAAAGTTTTTCCGTGTTTATAGCTTTTGACTCCCTTATCCCTCTGTCAACCACCCTTGCCAATTCTATTGAGTTTTCATCTGGCGGTCCGGGCTCAAAGGTTGGTGATGCCAGAGGAACAAGTTCAGCGTTGACTGTCAAGACTCCTTCGTTGGGCGTGTCGGGGAAAGGTTCTCCAGTTTCGATTTTCACTCCAACCATGACCTCTGTTTTTCCAAGCAGAACCCTTGCGGAACCTTCTGCCCTTTCAATAATTCCCTGTTCAACCTTTATTTCGCGGTAGTCATGTAAGCCTCTACCACCCAGTCTTTTTCCCTTGGCGATTAACTGTGCTATCTGTTTCTGTTTTACGCGAACAATTATTGTTGACATTACTCTTCAACCTCCTTAACGCTGACATATTTTGCTCTTAAAGCTTCCTTTTGAAGTGTGTAGATTTTCTTGCATCCCTCAAGGGCGAGGTTCACGGCCTTCTCAAACTCTTCATGGGTTAGGATTCCATCCATCTGTAGCAGTGTTATAACGCCAAGATTTGGCATAAAGGCTACTGGAACGTCGGCGGAGCCAATCTTATCCTCCGTGTCCATCAAATCCAGAACTATCATGTCTTCAACTTTTCCAGCTGAACATGCCACCACTAAATCTCGCATTGGTATGCCGGCGTCAGCCAAAGCCAGCGAAGCAGCTGTTATGCTTGTGCACCTTGTGCTTCCATCAGCTTGCAAAACTTCGACGAAGACGTCTACAGCCGTGCGTGGGTAATACTCCACGAAGATGGCTGGTTCAACGGCTTCTCTAATAACCTTTGAAAGCTCTATCTCCCTTCTCGAAGGAGCTGGAGATTTCCGCTCTTGAACAGAAAACGGTGCCATATGATAGCGGCACCTTAAAACCATTCGGTCTGGAAGAGCCATATGTTTAGGATGCAATTCTCTAGGGCCGTAAACAGCCGCTAAAATTTTGTTCTTCCCCTGTTCAATGTAGGCTGAGCCATCAGCGTTGGAAAGCGCGCCTACCTCAATTTTTATTGGTCTAAGCTCGTCTGGTTTTCTTCCATCAAGCCTTAAACCTTTTTTATCAATTAATTTTTCAGTTTTTTGACTCATTCTTAACTACCTCCCTTTTTTCCTTCTCCTCTTTAATCAGCTGTGATATGCGGTCTGTTAACCCTGTTGTGTGGGATTCCTCCTCAATCTTGTGGATTGCCATCATAGCTAGTTCTTCGTCCTCTATGGTTTTGCCCGTGATTAGTATGACTCCGTTGTGTCCGAGGATTATGTGGCATCCAGTTTCTTGTTTTATCATGGATATCATTGAGCCTTTTTTCCCTATTATTCTGGGAATTTTCGTTGGAGTCACTCTCACTATTTGTCCGCGGGTTATTTTTCCCAGTCCGGGTTCGTTTACGCTTAATTGAGGGTTGTGGGTTCTGTCGTAGGAAACTATTTTTGCCACCACTAAGTCTCCGACGTCAAGAACTTCTGTTAAATCGTTTTTCTGCGGTTTAAACGGTCTGCTGAGCACGTCTGATGCTTTTAAAAGCGCTAAGTATGGCGAGTTTATGTCAACGGTCCATCCGCTGAATCCAACTTCCACTACGGTTCCTATGACTGTGTCTCCTACTCTTGGTATGTAGAAGGCTCTTAAGGCAACAACATTAATTTTCTTGTCCTCGTAATCCACAAGCCCTATTCGCGTAGCATAAACCTTGCTATCTTCTCTGTAAGTGTTTTCTCCAGCCACATAATCGCCTTCAGCCAGCAAATCTCCGGGAGTTACAAGCTGTCTTCTTTCAAAAAATGTCGGCATAAATTCACATCCAAGCCATAAATCTCCATATCACGATATTATTTTTGCTTCTGCGTTTCCCTTTGTCACTTCTCCAATTTTTTCAAGGAAAGGTCCATAAAGACCAGCGGGCATTTCTAAAATTCCATGCCATGAGCCGTCTGCCCGCCATTCTTCGCGTTTTATGGTTCCCATGGCTTTAATTGTTCCGTAGGCTCTGGCTGCGTATTCTGCTGGTATGTGGACGCTGACCGCCACTTGTTCCATTTTTAAGGGAAGAATCTGCCGCAGAAGCTTAATTATTTCTCTCGCTTGTTCTTCGGTTGCTTTAAACGGGTCTATTGAGTAGTGGATTTGTTCCATGGCTTGTTCGATGCGCAGTGGCGGGTGGGGAAGGTTTGTTCTCGGGTCTACACACTGTTTGGATATGAAGGCTATTATTTGTCTTCGCTTATCTTCAATCATTTTTCTACGCTGCTCCGTCGTCAACTGCAAAGTTCCCTTTTTCAGTATCGTGTCTGCAACTTTAAGAGGGTCTGTGGTTCCGAAGGCTTTGCGAATGGCTTCCTCGGAGACTCTGGTTCCTTTGCTTGCGTCTGAAAATATCGTTTCAGCCACCAAAACTTCTGTTATGGAGGATATTTTTCCCATGCGATAGTCTAGCGCCTTTTCAGGTTTTACAAGAACTTCGAAATGCTCATTACCTTTTGTAATGCGGGCAACGGTATACTTATCGCTCATCCCGGTTTCACTTGCCTGCTCCCAACTTCTTTACATATCCCTCGATTTTCTCGTCGCTGAGCATCTCCATTTTCTTTGTTTCAATTGGAATGACCGCTACCTTTATCCTTGGCGGAAGCTGTCTAGCTTCAAGAGCTTTCACTAGACATTTTACTGCAAGCTTTATCGTGTCTTCGATGTTCATGTCCTCACGGTATTCTTCCTTCAAAATATTCATCACTGTTTCCTTTCCAGCGCCCACGGCTATAGCTTTATGTCCCCTATAGGTTCCGCTGGGATGGGTGGCGAAGAGACGGCATCCAGTTTTGTCCACTCCCCCAAATATTAGTGAAACTCCGAAGGGTCTGACGCCCGCATGTTGCGTGTAAAGCTGTTGTATATCGCATATCCGTTTGGTTACAACTTCAACGTCTATGGGTTCGTCATAAGTCAATCTATTACTCTGCGCGTAAATCCGAGCTTGGTCTATCAAAACCCTTGCGTCGGAGCTTAAACCCACTATGGCTGCGCCTATGTGATCGTCAATTCTGAAAATCTTCCAAGATGATTCAGACTCTTCTAGGGGCTCAACTGTTTCTTCAGCGCCTAAAACAACTCCTTCTGGACATTTTATTCCCAAAATTGTTGCTCCCCTATTAACTAGCTCCATGGCGTATTCAACTTGAAACAGCCTTCCATCCGGTGAGAAAACGGTTATGGCACGGTCATATGCTCCTGGAGCTGCAAACACAGACATCACATCAACCTCGCATTAACTAAATACTTGCTGAACACACATATACCAACTTAACTAAAAACCTTTTCCCACAAAATGTATGTTCAGAGAGAATCAGCTAAACTGGTATAGGCTTTTTTGTGCAAGTTCTGTAGGCGAACACTGCCAAAGCTAGGATTATTGTCCATATGGTTACAACGGCTGTTGCTGTAGCATTTACATTAGAAGTTTTAGCCCTTACCGGGTCAAATGTTAGGAAGGTTGCACAAAAGAGGAATACTCCAACGGTTAAAGCTGCGGAAAAGTCCATGAAGCGAGAACGTTGAAAGGCTGGAGAGCTGTTAGGAATGCTTTTTGGTAATGCAGCCTTGAAGAGGGCTGCAGCTAAAACCATTATTGAGAGCATTATTGCTAGCTGTGGGATGGTGGGTTTGGGAATTTTACCGCTAAGCTGGAAAAGCAGAACCATTAAGCAGTTGACAGTTAAGGCTGCCACCCACCCTTTCCTAGACAGTCGATGGTTCCAATCTCTTGGCGCGATTCTGTTGGCAAAATAGAAGGTAACTATTGACTGCAAGTTTCCCCACCACACAACAACCACGAAAAGCAGATTTGCCCAGTTAACACCTAAAAACGATGGCTGTAACAGTGCGCTTCCAGAAACGAGAAACTGGTATGCTGTGCCGAAAAAGAAGGCTGCCATCAATAAATGGTAGTCTTTAAGCCTATACTTGGCTATTAGGTCTTCCAGCATCGCATAGAGCGAAAAGTAAACAGCGAAAAGCACGAAGGGTAATACTGGCTGAACGGCTAGATTGTTAACACCCCTCATCGAATATTCAAAGAACATGTTAAACGCCGTCGCCACCAAAACAGTTTTCCACGAACGGTTCATGAGGGCTCCGCCGCCTTTTAAAATGGTCTACTGGCATGGTGATAACCCTTTATAGTGCCATTTGCCAATTAAAGTTTGGTGATGAGCATTGGGTTATTTAGCTGTCTGGAAGATTCTCGAGGAAATGATTACCGATTTCCGTAAAAGAGGCGTAGCTATTCCAGCTAACATTGTTAGCGATTTAAAAAGTGCTAAAACCCTAATTAATGTTTTACGGGCTGACCCTTCCCGTCTTGAAACAACCCAAAAAATTGAGGAATATCTTAACAATGTGGAGTCTTATCTGATTTCTGAGGGACAGAGATTTGGAGAAAAATACGTTGAAGAGTGGCTTAAAAGACTTGATGATGCGAGTAGAAGGGTTTTTGAAGAGGAAGAGGGTGAGTCTAGGTTTGTTCCCGGGCTTCCGAGGGAGCAGCGTTGGGTTCGTGTTAAGCCTTCCGGAGAAATGCCTATTGAGGCGTTAAAAGCTTTAGCCAACGAATTGAATCTGTCATTTAACGTGCAAAAAGATGGGTGTTTGCTTGTTTACGGTGAAGATGAGCGTGTTAAGGATTTTGTCAAGAAAATGGCTACAAAATATGGGTTGAAGGCTGGGAAATAGCGTTTTAAAGTGCATAATGGTTAAAACTTGCTAATGTAACACTTTTATAGAGAAATCGTACAGAATTGAGTTTCAAAGAATGCTGACGGTTTCATGTGGGGTGAGGGCGCGGTTTAATGCCCTATATCAAAAAAATAGAGCTTAAAGGTTTCAAATCCTTCGGACCGCAAACAGTTAAAGTTCTTCTTGACAAGGGTTTCACAGCTATAACAGGTCCAAATGGAAGTGGGAAAACAAACATTGTTGATGCAGTTTTATTCGCCCTAGGCGAATTAAGCGTCAAGAGACTTCGAGCCGAAAACGCTGCTAAACTCATTTTCCACGGCTCTGAGAAGGCTGGACTGGAAAAGTCGAAAATGGCTAAGGTTATTATACAACTCGACAACTCTGATGGACGCATACCCGTGGACACGGCAACCGTTACGATTTCCCGTGAGGTTTACAGAAACGGTCAAAGCGTGTATAGGCTTAATGGAAGAAGAATCTCAAGAGCCCACATAATGGAAATCCTTTCTATGGCAGGCATAAGCTCAACAAGCCAAAACATAATTTTACAAGGCACTATAACCCGCCTGGCAGACATCTCCTCGATGGAAAGGAGAAAAATAATTGAGGATTTGGTTGGAATAGCCCAATATGACGCTGAAAAAGCAGAAGCTGAAGAAAAGCTTCGAGCTGCAGACATCTCGATACGCACCGCCACTGGCAGAATAGACGAAGTCCAAAGGCGAGTTGAAGACCTAGAAAAAGAGCGCAACGAACTCTTGCGATATAACTTCCTACGAAATGAGATAAAAAAGTTTGAAGCCATCAAACTTTCCCATGACATTGCAAAAATACAGGAGAAAATTCAGCGGGATTCCGCTCAAGCTGAGAAAATTAAAAGCAGCCTTGAAAAGATAAGAGCTCTCCGTGAGCATCATAGACTGAAGCGTAGGGAAATAGAAGGCGAATGGCGAAAACTAAGCTCAGAAATAGTTGAAGAGGGCGGCTCGCAGGTTTTAAGGGTTCAAATGAAAATAGGCGAGCTTAAATCAAAGCTTACCGAGTTGACAACAAAAATAAGCTCTGGAAAAACAAGCCTTGAAGGGCTTAGGAAAATTAGAGAGAACAACCTTCAACAATACCAGTCCATCCGAAATGAAATCCACGAGAACTGCCTGAAAATCAGACGCTTAAGAAGGGAATACGAACGCATTATGAGCGAGATTAACAATAAACAAGCGGAACATGACACGCTTGCGCAAGAAGCCGCGCAGCTGTGGGAGAACTTAGGTGAAAATAGTAAAAAAATAAGGGAGTTAGAATTGCAACTTGACAAAGACTACAAAAGGCTCGCATTTTTAAGGTCTGAACAAGCAAAAAGCCAAACAGCCATCAAAATCCGTGAAAGAAGACTTAGAGACTTAAGCGAGCGCAAAGAAAGGTTCGCGGCAAACCTCGGCGAACTTGGAAAATCCTTAGCAGAGCTTGAAAAAGTTCAGAAGGAGCAGAGAACTCAACTTAAAAATTTGGAGCGCATGCTTGAAAGGAGAATAGCTCAAAAAGAAGCCATAGAAAGGGAAATAGCTGAAGCTGGAAAAATAGCAGATTCAGCTCGAGAGGCAGTTGTGGAGTTTGTCACGCAAAGGGAGCTTGCAGAAACAGTTGCCGCTGAAGAAAAAGCCTTGAGAAGCATAGAAGAGCTCGGCGATTTAGGAGTAATTCCAGGCGTATATGGAAGATTGCGCAACCTAATAAAAATCGATAAGGCTTACCAGCAAGCCATCGAGGTTGCTGCTGGCGGATGGTTAGACGCCTTAGTCGTGAAGGATTTTGATGCTGCCTTTGCTTGCACTGAAACATTGCGGAGAATGAAGCTTGGAAGGATAAAGATAATACCCCTCGAGGGAGTTTTAAACGCGAAACCCATTAGGATTCCAGATGGTAGAGGAATCAGTGGAGCTGCCTTTTCCTTTATAAAATATGCGAAACAGTATGAACCTGCAGTTTACTTTGTTTTCGGCGACACGTTGGTGGTTCAAGAAGATAAGACAGCTTTCGCTTTATCCAGCGAAGGCTACCGTGCAGTCACGGTCACCGGCGACCTCTACGAACCTGGAGGCGCATTAGAAAGTGGCTATTATCGTGCTCCCATAGATTTTTCCGCCATAATCCCTAGCGAGGCAGCCATAAAAAGCCTAGATGAAGCAGTCACAGCCTTACAGCAGCACCTTTCGAGAAGGGAAAGCGACATAGCCTCCATTGAAGAGGAGATAGACAAAACCCGTGTTGAGGTTGCACGTTTATCAGAAGCCATAGCAATGCTTGACAGGGAAATTACCAGAGTCAGAAGAAGCATAAAAAGAACAAAATCGAACGTTAGAAGAATAGATGCCAACATCAAACGAATTGAAAACGAAATTGAGGCTGAAAAAGCGAAAATTTGGACTTTCAAGGCTGAAAAGAGCACTATTCAGAAGGAGATACGCAAGCTTCAAAGCGATTTGGCTGCTCTAAGGCGAAAGGTGGACCCAGCTAACATCCAAGAGATGGAGACTAGAAGGGAAAAAATATCTGAAGAGATAAACACTTTGAGGCAGAAGCTTGGCACTGTTCAAACTGAAATTTCCACGCTTCAGTCGCAGTTTGACAATGTTTTGATAACGGGTTATAAGAACGCCAAAATCCAACTGTCAACGGTGGAACAGCAGCTTAGAAAAGTTGAAAGTGAGGTGGAAGTCGCACTGGAGGAGAGAGAAAAGCTAAAGCAAGAACTAGCGGAGCTGGAAAAAAGCCGTGTCGAACTTTCGAAAACGGTTTTGTCCGCCAAAGAGGAAGCGCAGAAGTTTACCACACAGATAGACGAAATAGACAAGGTGCTCCGCAAACTTGACGCTGAGTACGAGGAAACCGACCGCTTATTAAATCAACAGCAACTGAACATTCAAACTTCTCTAATTCAGCTTGAACAGTGGCAAAACCAGCTGAAACAGTTTGGCTATGAAAAACCGCTAGAGGTCACCGCTAAAGAGGTTGAAGAAGCCGAGGCGTCTTTAAGGATGCTTAGGTTTGAGTTTGAAAGGATAGAAGCCGTAAACCAGCTTGCACTATCCCATTATGCTGAACAAATCTCCCGTTACAAAGAGCTTTCCCTCCGAATGAACGAGCTTGAAAGGGAAAAACAAGCAATTCTGAGGTTTATGGAAGAAATTGAGGGTAAAAAACGCAAAGTCTTCATGGAAGCCTTCGAAAAAATTAACCAAAACTTAAAAAATTACTTTGCCAAACTCACGGGAGGCGGAATAGCCACTTTAGTTTTGGAGAATTCAGAGGATCCCTTCTCTGGAGGCATAGACATGCTTGTCCAGTTTCCCCACAAACCTTCAATAGTTGTAAGCGGAGCCAGCGGTGGAGAGCGCTCTGTAGCTGCTGTCGCCTTTTTATTCGCCATAAAAGAGTTCACGCCTGCCGCCTTCTACATCATGGACGAAGTGGACGCACATTTGGATGCCTTCCACGTTTCGAAACTCGCTGACCTTCTCTTAGAAGAATCAGAAAAAGCCCAATTCATTGTTATTACGCTGAAGCCTGAAATGGTTAACAAAGCTCAAAAGGTGTATGGAGTTTACGAACGCAACGGAGTTTCCAATGTTATTTCAGCCAAGTTCTTAGAGGTGCCAAGCTAGATGGCTGCAACAGCCAAAAAACCCTTTTACCTTCGCCCACCTTGGAACATTCTCTTTGAGTTCCACAAGCTGGAAAAACTCACTCCTTGGAACATTAACATTGCTTATCTGCTTACAACCTTTCTGGAGGAGATGGAGAAGACTGGGCAGATAGATTTTAGGGCTTCAGGCGTAGCCTTAGACTCCTCAGCTCTCATATACTTGATGAAGTCTAAGTTGTTGTTGAAACTCGAGGAGCCGCCACCACCACCTAAACCTCTACAAGATTTTCTGCCGCCTCCGCTTTTTCTTCCTTTAAGGCATGAGTTAACATCAACCACCATACGCCATTTACTTGAGGTTTTAGATGATGTTCTGAAAGGGGAAGCGCTTTACCGAACAGAAAAGGTTCCAGCGGAACCTATTCTCCCAACGCCTTCGGAGATTCTACCGCAGATTGATTACTACTTGATGGAAATTGAACTTCAGATGGATAGGCTTTACAAGTCTCTAGCTGAAATGGTGAAAGGCGTTGGAATAATCCAGTTTTCAACCCTAATTAGGGGAATGGCTCGGCTGGAAGCCATCCGCACCTTTATTCTACTGCTTTTTCTGGCTCAAGAAGAGAGGGTAAGTTTGTGGCAGGATGAAGAGACAGAGGAAATCTACATAACAGTTGGAGGATTTGACGCTGCAAGAAATGGAAAACTCGCCACATGATTCTAGTGGGTCTTCACAAAGTAGGCAAGAGAAAACCATAAACGGGCTTGCCTTAGTTGAGGCTGCATTATATGTTGCTGGTCGCCCCTTAACCCTTTCAGAAATATGCTCGGTTTTGAAAACTCGGTCTAAAAATAAGGCAAAGAGGCTTGTGAAGATGCTTACGCAAGAATATGCCAGCAGAAACACAGCCCTCGAAATTCTAGAGTTAAAGGATGAAAGATACGTTCTTCAATTGAAAGCCGATTTCACGCCTCATGTCAGAAAGCTTGTTAAAAGACCCCTTCTCTCTGTTGGTCCACTGAAAACCTTGTCTTACATCGCCCTTAGACAACCAGTCTCCCAGAAGCGGGTTGTTGAAGTTCGGGGGCGCCATGCTTATGGGCATATTAAACTGCTCAAGGAAATGGGGCTTATTGCTTTAGATAGAAAGGGGCGTTCGGCGATTTTGAGGACCACTGATTACTTTGCGGATTATTTCGGCTTGAGCCACGACATTTCAATCATGAAGAAAGAGTTGAAGAAAATTCTGGAGAAGGATAAAGCGCTAAAAGAAACTGAAGAAGGGCTAGATTATAGCCTTGTGTAGCAACGGATAGGTTTATATGCCAAACTAAGGTGATAGTGAACAAGCCTAACACGCAACCGAAAGAGGAATTAAAATGTCTGTTTGGCACGGCGACCTACATAAAAGAAAACCTTCAGGAGGCAAAAAACGATTATACCGAGGAAAGCGAAAGTTCGAACAAGGCTCATTCCCAGTTGAAACCGTCCTCGGCGAGCCCAAAAGAAAAATTGAGCATGGGAGAGGCGGCAACATCAAGGTTAAAGTTTTAAGCGAAAAATATGCTTGCGTAACAGATTTGAAAACAGGGAAAACAGGGAAAGCCGAAATCCTCCGAGTTGTCAAAAACCCAGCAAACGTTGACTACAACAGAAGAGGCGTGATAACAAAAGGAGCAATCATAGAAACTTCCCTAGGCTTGGCGCGTGTAACGTCTCGCCCGGGTCAAAACGGAGTAATAAACGCCGTTTTAATAAGGGAAGAAGAGGCAAGCTAAGATTTACTCGTAGCGGTGCTACGGATTTTCTGAAGTTGTTTGGCAATTTTTTTGAGAATTTGGTTTTTCGTTTCCTTTTTGGCTACTAGAAGCATGCCAGTTTTCAGCCAAGGCGTTTTTGGATAGCTGGCTTCTGGAACCAACTCATGTTCCAAACCGAGTTTTTCCAAGGCTTCCTTTAACTCCGAAATTTTCGGCAACGGTACAGCCAAACTTTTCGATATTTTTCTCCCTTCCCCTCTAGTTTTCGTCGAGTCAAAGTATGTGGGCCACAAAATTACTTTGTCTTGTTTGCGCATTTTCCATGACCTCTCCTATCTATTTGTGGGCGTAGTAGGCTACAAGTTTTCCGTTAATGCCATCTATTCTCACGAAGCCAAACCTCTCAAACTGCACTATGTCGTCGGGTTTTAAATCTTTACAAGCCTTTTCGGCTATACCCTCGGCTGTGATGGCGTTTGGCATTATGACTTGACATGGCATGTCCGCTCCAATTGGCACCCAGTGAATCAATGGAGCCTCAGCTTTTCTAGCATCTTCATAGGGCTCGCTTAGAAAGGAAGCTTCAACAGAATATGCCTCAACCTTTTCAACTCTAATGTTAAATAGCTCCATTAATCGGACAATTTTCCCCGTCGCTAAAGCCTTTAAATCCATTTTTGAAACCCATAAAAGGGCTGTGCCATCTTTTTCTGTGGGCGTTATAACGTATTCTCTGAAACCTCTTTCAGGGTATTCTGGATGCAGTCGAAGCCTCGCCGTAAAGGCTTTCGGTACTCCTTGCACTGAGAGTTGGATGGGGTTTTGCACGAAGAAGTATCGGTTTACTTTGGGGTCTAGGATTTTGCGGTTGTATGCGTAGAGATTTTCCCAACTTAAAACCACATCTGAAGTTTTTGGACCCACATCAACTATCAGCTTTTTAATGGCTGCTGGAGTTATCCCACGTTTTCTTAAAGCTGCAAAAGTCGCCAGTCTTGGGTCATCCCAACCCTTGTAAACGCCTTCCCTAACTCCTTGAACAATTTTAGACTTGCTCAAGTATGCTCCTTTAATTTTGAGTCTGCCATAATGTATGGCTTCGGGATACTGCCACCCCAAATGCTGGTACATGTATTCTTGGCGAACCATGTTTGTTAAATGCTCTTTTCCACGAATTATGTGGGTTATCCCCATCAAATGGTCGTCAAGTCCACATGCGAAATTATACAGCGGCCAAACATGGTATTTGCTTCCAACGCGTGGGTGGGGGAATTTTTCAGCGTCTATGACGCGGAGGGCTGGCCAGTCCCTTACCGCTGGGTTTGGATGTGTTAAATCTGTTTTTATGCGTACTACGGCTTCGCCTTCTTTGTATTCGCCTATAATCATGCGGTGCCATCTTTCAAGATGTTCTTCTGGCTGTAAGTTGCGGCACTGGCATGGCTTTTGCGCTAGTATTTTTTCTCTAAAGTTTTCGGGTCTACATGTGCAGACATAAGCATTGCCATTCTTAAGCAGTTTTTCTGCGTATTCGTAGTATATGGGGATTCTATCGCTTTGAATGTGCTCCTCGTCGGGTTTACACTCAAGCCATGCCAAGTCCTCCCTTATGCGGTCGTAAAACTCCAAAACAGGCCTTTTCAGTTTTGGGTCTGTGTCCTCAAAACGTAGAATGAACTTTCCATTATAAATGCGGGCGTATTCGTGGCAAAGCACTATGGCTCTTGCTGAGCCCAAATGTAAAACGCAGTCTGGGTTAGGCGAAAATCGGGTGACAACTTGCCTATACTTGTCAGCGTTGGGCAACGGCGGAAGCCTCTTCTCCATTTCAACTTTCTCCCTTGCAAGGGCTTCCGGCCAATTTTCCTCCACAATACGTTTTTGCTCACTTACGGAAAGAGTGTTAACTTCCTCGACCACCTTGTTTACAAGGTCTGTTATTTCCTTCACTTTCGTTCGCAGTTCTGGTTTTTCAGCTAAAATCTTCCCAACAACGGGTCCAGTCTGGGCTTTTCCCTCATGCCTAATGGCGTTTAACAATGCGAATTTTCGAATTAACTCTTTTATTATGGTATTTTCCAGTTCCGTCAATGCTCGGGCACTCGCTTAGATTTTTCTTTCAATAAGAAATCGGGCGAAGGCGTTTAACTTTTCCTTTGCCTCCGATTCTGGAAGAAGCCCTTCAACATTTTTCCAGCTTTCCTCCAAGATTTTTCTTGCAAAGTTTTTAGCGTAGTCAATTGAGCCATATTTTTGCATTATTGCTATGGCTTCATTTCTAAGCTTCTGGTTGGAAGTGTGCATTCTAAGAATTTCAATAAGCCTTCTCCTATCTTCAGTGTCTGAAACTTTTAAAGTGTGAATCACCATTAATGTACGTTTTCCCTCTGTTATGTCTTGTCCCCTTCCGCCTTTTTTCTCTGCAAACTCTTCGCCTGTCAAATCTAGGATGTCGTCTTGGATTTGGAAAGCTACTCCTATGCTTTCCGCAAAGTGTCCAAGCTTTTCAGTAAGCTCGTCATTTGCATCTGCCAGCACAGCAGCTATTTTTGCAGCCATCCTTGCCAAGGTTCCGGTTTTGTAGGCACACATCTGCAAATATTCCTTTTCACCTATTTGGTCGGCGTTCGCTAAACCTCTGTGCCATGCTATGTCCATGGCTTGTCCTAGGCTTAGGCTTATCATCTCTTGCACGTAGATTTCGTATACTTTCGCAAGTTTTTCAGCGCCTATTTTTTCGCGGTTTTCCATCAATGGTAAGAGAGGCAAGTAATACATGGTGTTTCCGGCGTTCACTGCCACATCTAAACCGTAGATTTTGTAGGTGCAAGGTTTTCCTCTTCTGAGTTCCGAGGCGTCTTCTATGTCGTCTATCATTAAAGTTCCGTTGTGAACCACCTCTGGGATTATGGCATAGTCCACATATTCTTCTGGGTTTTTCCCTAAGGCTTCGCATATCAGCAGAAAGAGGGTTGGACGCCAACGTTTTCCCCCTCTGTTTAAGAACTCCCATACTGGTTCAGCCACAGCCTTATTTATGGCTTCAATGTTGTAAGCATATCTTGGCGGGTTAACTTTGAAAATGATGGCTTTTTTGGAGAAAATTCTCGGGATGTATTTCTCAATGGCTTTGTCTATGAGGGGTGCTTTTTCCTCCAGCAGCTTTTCGATGTCCAAGTTTAAGTTCCGCTCCTTCTCGCGTAGACTTCTATGTCGAAACCTCTTAACCTAAGCCACTCAGCAGTTTTTCCAGTTATCACCAGAGGCGCTTTCTGCAATTGTTGTGGGTTTTCTGCTCCAACCAAAAACATAGTGTTTCTCAGCTCTTCAATTAATAACCGCAACATTTTTCTTGTTTTTTTAACGCCTTCAATTGCCGCTTGCAAAGCAGGCTGTGCTAGGCTTGCAAGACTTGCCCCCAAAGCCAAAGCTTTAGCTGCATCTAATCCACTGCGCACTCCGCCTGAAGCTATAACTGGAATTTTTACAGTTTGCGTAACTTCAACTATGCTTATTGCTGTTGGTATTCCCCAATCCCAGAAAACGTCGCCTAATCTACGATGATAAACGTTTTTTCCGCCTTTTGCACGGAAGTACTCCACTGCAGCGAAGCTTGTTCCGCCAGCACCACTTACGTCTATGCCCTTTACGCCTACAGCCTCAAGTTTTCTAGCTTCTTCAGCAGCTATCCCCGCTCCAGTTTCCTTTACAATAATTGGCTTGCCAAGTTCTTTGGCAACTTCACCTATTTTTTCAAGAACTCCTTTGAAGCTGGTTTCGCCTTCTGGCTGGACAGCCTCTTGAAGCGGGTTTAGGTGTATTGCAAGGGCGTCTGCGTCAATCATTTCCACAGCCTTCTTTGCCTCTTTTATATGGTAGCCGCGAGCAAGTTGAACTCCGCCAATATTCGCCACTAAAAAGGCTGTAGGAGCTTTTTTTCTAACTATTGCGAAGGTTTTTTCAAGTCTTTTATCCTCCAAGGCGGCTCTCTGGCTTCCAACACCCATTCCAAGTCCAAATTCTTCAACCACTGTGGCTATTGTCGCGTTGATTTTTCTTGCTTCGCTGGTTCCTCCAGTTATGGCGCTTACCATTATTGGCGCAGCAAACCTATGATTAAAAACGGTTATAGATAAGTCTATTTTCTCTCTGTCCACTTCTGGCAATGCTCTGTGAATAAGGTGAATGTCTTCAAGTCCCGTTGTGTTTTTTCTTGCTTGAACATTGTAAGATGTAGCTATGCGGATGTGGTCTGCTTTCCGTTTTCTTGTTTTTTCAGCCAATTTTACTATTCCTTCTCTATTAATGTGCCCTTCACTTTTTCACCTTTAAGGGCTTTGTAAATATATTTTGGCTTTGTAGCATTAACAATTAAAACAGGAATTCCATGCTCCACGGCGGGTATAAGCTCAGCTATCTTGTTGAACATGCCGCCAGTCACGTCACACACGTTTGACCCGCCCAAGCGTCCATGAACTTTTTTAAGCTCATTCAAAGTTAAATGTTCAAACATCTTCGCTTTCGCCTCTGTCTTTGGGTCTGTGTCGTAAAGTCCGTCCACATCTACACCTATCAAAATTTTTTCCATGTTGAACCGCACTGCAAGAAACGAGACAAGCTGGTCTCCAGACAAGATTGTAAAGCCTAGTTCTGTGTCGAAGACAGCGTCCCCGTAGAGAACCGGGATGAACCCCATTTTCATAAGCTGTTTTAGAGGGGTGTCTTCGAAACATGCTATTCTTCCATTCCGAGTCATTGTGCATGATGAAGGCGTGATGCTTACAGCTGGAATTCCCCGCCATATCAAAGCGTCCATAAAAAGCCCGTTCAACACCGTCATAACATGGTGGGTTTCTGCAAAACCTATTATTTGATTCTCCTCCTTGAACCCTTCTTTTATGGCGTGTTTTTGGGCTATGGGGTGTCCGAAGCTTCCTCCACCGTGTACTATTATTAGGTTTCGCGGGTTTGCGTCGCGGATTTCGTCGGCTAGGCGGCTTATGGCATCCATGCGAACTCCGAGTTCTTGGCTTTTGTCCGTTATAACTGAGCCGCCTATTTTCAATATAGTTGGTCTAGATTGGCTCAATTCTAACCCCCTCATCAGTTTTTCGAGCTATGAAAGCGTTTCCTCCAGCCCTTTGAACAGCTTCCAAAACCTTTTCAAGCCTATCCGTTTTTGCAAGGGCTATCATGCACCCGCCTCCACCCGCTCCAGTTAACTTTGCACCTAATGCTCCAGCCTTGCGGGCGGCGTTTATAAGCCACTCCAATGATTCATCTGAAACCCCCAAACCATAAAGAAGTGCATGGTTTACGTTCATTAATTCTCCGAGGGTTTCTAAGTCGCCTCCCTTTAGGGCTTCTATGGCTCTTAGAACAATTTCGCGAGCCGTATGCATCATGGGCTCAACAATTTGCGGGTATTTATCCCTTAAACTGTGCACTTTTGCAACTTGAACTCGTGTTGACCTTTCAACACCCGTGTTGCCAATGACGAGTGGAATATCGGCTTTAACGTCTATGGGCTTAAATCCTGTGTCCATTTGAAACAGCAATGTTCCTCCAAAAGTTGATATGGCTGGATCAACCCCTGACGGTGTGCCATGCGTAATTTTTTCAGCCTCAAAGGCTATGCGAAAAACATTTTCCCTAGACATTTTAACGTTCAGGAGGGCGCCGACGGCTGCTGCCACCGCCGAGGCTACGGCTGCCGAAGAACCAAGTCCAGCGGCAACAGGCACTGTTGAGTTAACTTCAATGTTTAAGCCAACTTTTTCTTCAGCCATTTCTAAGACTTTTTCCGCTGCGCACTTTAAGGGTTCAAGCTTTATTCTTGCCTCTTTCGGGTTTCCCTCTTCAACCTTGAAGTTGCCGTTATCGAAAAAGCCTGCAAGGTTAAGGTTTTGTGAACGGAGGAATAGCTTCTTGTCTTCGCGGATTTCTGCTTTTGCATAGGCTCTTTTGTCTATGGCTAGGACGATTGCGGGTTCGCCGTAAACGACGAAGTGTTCTCCGAAAAGTATCACTTTTGCGGGAGCTGAGGCAACTACCCCCATTCTAAACCACTATTTTGTGAATTGCACGGCGGCATACCCAACCACGGCTGAGTAGTCGCCACTAACATCTCCACTCGTCTTGTAACATAATAATTTTGCCTCTTTCGCCCCCAGCGCTTTTGCAGCTGTAATGAGGGCGACTATCGGACCGTAACCGCAAACGGTAATTCGATGCTCTTCGATAATCGAATAAAATTTCGCTTCATCCATCGCTTCGACAGCTTGAAGCGCCAACCTATCCTTTTTCTCCGCGCTTTTCTGGGGCTCATAATGAGTCATGTCCGAAGAGGCTATTATCACGGCGTTTCTCTCAGCCAAAGCCTTAGCTACAGCCCGTCCAACTTCCATTGCAGAATGCAAATCCTGCATCAAGAAGCATATTGGCACAATCTTAAACTTGGAGCCGAAAAGATACTGCAGAAAAGGAAGCTGAACCTCAATCGAATGCTCATGTCGATGAGCTGAGTCGTCAACGTCAACAATCCGCGACTCTTTAACAATTCTGTTGGCTGTTTCACCATCAACCTCAACATCGCCCAATGGTGTACGCCAAAAACCATCATTCATAACAGCTAAAGCACTGCCATAACCCGTGTGGTTCGGTCCAAAAAGAATTACAACATCAGACTTCCCGTCCAAAGCCAAACTGTAATAGGCATGAGCCGCCACAGGGCCAGAATACATGTAGCCAGCGTGGGGACAAACCAATCCCACTATGCGCCTAGCTCCAGCCTCGGCAACTTTCGGGATTTTTCCCGGTCCAAGGCTGTGAAGGAAGCACTCTTCAATTTGCCTCTTTAAGGATTCGGCTGTTCTAGCGTAGAAGGCTCCGGCTTGGCTTGGATGCCGAATCTTCGCCATCTACGCTAGCCTTCCTCCTCTTCCTTGGAAATTTTAGCCTCAAAATCCTCGATTGTTAGCGGTAAATCCTTTTCTGGCGGCAGTTCACCTCTTTCCCTAAGCACTTGCCTTGCCAGAAGCCAGTAAATGACGGCTAGGGCTCTTCTCCCTTTGTTGTTGGTTGGGATTACTAGGTCAACTCCGGAAAAGTCGTTGTCTGTGCTGCATAGGGCTATTACTGGAACTCCTACGGAGGCAGCTTCTCTAACGGCTTGGGAATCTGCCCTCGGGTCGGAAACTATTAAAACGTTTGGTTCAATGCGGTTTGGGTAAAGGGGATTTGACAATAGTCCTGGAATGAAACGTCCCACTATCGGGGTTGCACCCGTCGCTTCGCAGAATTTTCTAACCGGCTCATGGGCGTAGAGCCTTGCTGCAGCAGCGGCTATCCGTGAAGGCTCAAACCTTGCTAGGAATTTGGCTGCTACCCGTATGCGTTCATCTGTCTTTTTAACGTCCAAGACGAAAAGTCCGTCTGGTCTAACGCGGTATATGAACTGTTCCATATCCTTCGTCTTTATTCTTGTTCCAATGTGTATTCCAGCAGATAGCATCGTGTCCCGTGGAAGCAAAAGCTCTTCTTCAACGCTTACACTTGTTTCTTCGTCGAACTTCTCTTTTTTAGCTTCTTCCTCATCCGACAAACTTTCCTCTCCCCTTTAAAGAATTTGAAGTTCAGCCATTTTAGCTCTATCCCCTAGGAACTCTTCCACCCTTATCAACTCATTTATTTTGGCTATTCTTGCCCCTTCCACTATGCCTGTCTTTATAATTGGGCATTTGAAGGCAACAGCCAAATGGACTATGTGCCAATCGCAAGTGTCTCCTGAACGGTGGGAAATTACTGGAACGTATCCAGCCTTTTTTGCTGCTTCAATTGTTTCTAAAGCGTCGGTTAATGTGCCCACTTGATTCACCTTTATTATGATGGCGTTTGCTGCGTGTATTTTCATTCCATGAGCTAGTCTTTCATGGTTTGTGGCGAAGAGGTCGTCTCCGCAGATGAGGCAATTTTTCGCTTTTTTGGTTAGTTCTGCAAAGCTTTCGTAGTCTTCCTCATGGAACGGATCTTCCACGTAAGCCAGATGATATTTTTCAACAAGTTGCAGAATAAACTCTAATTGTTCTCCAGAATCTCGCTCTTTCCCATCCCTCTGGTACACGTATCTTTTACTTTTGTTGTTCCAGAGGGTGGATGCTGCAACATCGACGCCTGGACTGCAGTTAAAGTTGACCTCATTACTCACGTTTTCACATACATCAATCAAAATTTCTAAAGCCTCAAGGTTTGTGATGTTCGCAGTCCATGCGCCTTCATCGCTTCTTCCATTATTGAACAACTTATCCTTTTTCTTTAAAATTTCCCCAACCTTTTTATGGATTTTAACGTTTGCCGCTGCAGCCTCAAAAAAAGACTCCGCCCCATATGGTAGAACAAGAAACTCTTGGATGTCCGGAGACCTGCCGCTTGTATGTCTTCCACCGCTAATGACGTTTCCCAACGGATATGGAAGTTCGTGGGCTGCATACCCACCCAAATACTGGAATAGAGGTAAGCCATAAGAGTTTGCTGCTGCCTCAGCGTTTGCCAAGGAAATAGCGAAGGCAGCGTTTCCCCCTATTATCCTAAAGTCTTTCGTATTGTCTATTTCATGAAGTGTTTTGTCTATTTCTTCTTGGAAGTCGGCGTTCAATCCCACAAGCTCCGGGGCTATAAGCTCTTCAACCTTCTTTACTGCTTCGTCCACTCCGCCCTTCGGATAATAAACCACTTCGGCTTTTCCACGGCTTTTTCCAGCCGGAGCAGAGGCTCTTCCAAAACCAGAAGCTGTAATAACATCAACTTCTATTGTTTCTTCCCCGCGACTGTTGAAAACTTTCCTTGCGATTATATCTTCAATAACAGTGGACATTTTGCTTTCTCCATATCTTATTGCTGGTAATAGTAGCTTCTAGCCTCTCTTCTTTTTTCTGCTTCCTCATAAAAGCGTAAAACTTCATCGATAATCTCAACATGCGAAAGGAGCATACGCCTGCAACAGTACCTCTTTATCCCTAAACTGTCCAATACATCGCCGGGATCTTCTCCAGTTTTCACTCTTCTTGCAAACTCCTCCCACTTATCGCCAATCAATTTGCCGCACGTAAAACATCTTACAGGTATAATCATACCTTTAATTCTCCTTATCTGTAGCTTTTCTGGTCTCGCGCCCTTGCACCTGGGCCTCCAAACTTTTTGGGTTCTTTCCTCCGCGGGTCTCCAACAATCATGGTTCTGTCGTATTCGGTGAAAGCTGTGCGCAGCTGAGTGCTCTTCGTCCACTTAAGTAAGGCGTTTGCAATTGCCATCCTCGCTGCTTCCGCCTGTCCCATGTAGCCTCCTCCCCAAACTTTGATATCTATGTCTAATTGTTTCCAAACATCGTCTCCAGCCTGTATGAGAGGCTCCATTATCTTTTGGCGGGCAACTTCTGGTTGATAAATTTCTAATGGCGTCATGTTAATTCTTATTCTGCCCATTCCAGGTTTGACCACAGCCTTTGCCAAAGCCGTTTTCCTTTTTCCACTTACAACTAAAACCTTTTTGGCAGGCATAATCACTCACCGCTCCAGCCTATTTCTTTTGCAAACTCGCCAAGCGTGAAGTAGGGACATGTTAGCCTTTTAGCTTGCGCCTCTTCTATGGTTTCCATCTCCACGTTTTTAAGCTCCTCCGGTAAGCCAATAAAAACCTTAAGCCTTTTATAGGCTTGTTTACCCTTCGGCTGCTTATAAGGAAGCATGCCTCTAACAGTTCTCCTCAATATTCTGTCGGGTTTTCTATAGTGAAAGGGACCTTTTCCAGGATGCCCAACCTCCAAGAACTCTTTTGCTTCGGACACTTTGCTTTTTCTTTTGCCTGAAATCACGGCTTTTTCAGCGTTTACAACCACTATTTTTTCGCCTTTTAACAAGCGTTTGGCGATTATGCTTGACATTCTCCCAAGGATGAGGTTTTCTGCGTTTATGACAGTAAATCCTTCCTTTTCCATGTGTTTTTCACCCTATGATTTTGATGTTTGAGCCTTTCGGCTTTTTCTTAGCAAGCTCGAATAGGGATAGGCATTTCCCCTTCGCCTTCCTTATTTTTTCTTTGGCTGTTTCTGAAAAGGCGAAGGCTGCAACTGTTATTGGATGGTCTAATTCGCCAGCGCCTAAAACTTTCCCTGGAACAGTCACGATTTCGTTTTTCTTTGTGTTTCTGTTGAGGCGGCTTATGTTTACGGCTATACGCTTTCTTTTAGAACGTGCTAGGCGCTCGGCTACGGCTCTCCATATTTCCGCTTCGTGTTCCCGGCTTTGCTTTTTTAAGAAGCGAATAAGCTCTATTAGTTCCGGGTTTGTTATTCTAGCTTTTTTCATGTTTTTCGCACCTTGATTTGCGATGCAAGTTCTTTAAGTTGTTTTTCTAAAATTTTTACGGCTTCTTCCATAATTCTTTCTGGGGGGAGCACTCCAGTGGATTCCAAGCTGAATATGAAGGCATTTTCCTCCCATCTAACTTCTATGACTGGGGGTTCTTTTGGGCAAGCATCCATGCAGTCTTGGCATAAAGTGCATGCCAGCAAATCGCGAATTTCTATTTTGCCTTCGGATTTTTCCAAAACTTTTCTGGGGCAGATTTCCACGCATTTTCCGCAAGCGTCGCAGTTTTTGCTGTCTATTTTTATCTGTGGCATATACTTGTATGTGCATGTTGAGACTGGCTGCCACTTGGCGTGGTTTTTGCCTTTTCCAAGCCTTGCGTAGGCTTCAAGTCTCAACTTTTGTCCTTTCACAAGTTTAGTTATGGGGATTTTGTCGCTGACGGGAACTATGTTTGGGTTTTCTGAAATGAGATCGCCAGAATAGACTGTTACTGTTCCCTCTTTTGCCTCTCGGTCTAATGTAAGCGTAACCCTGCAGAGGTTGCATCCAAACTCGCTTTTACATGAGCATTCTTCTGGAAGATTATAACCGTCAAGGTCTGTTTTTAAGGGTATGAGCCCAAGCCTATGGGCTACAATTTCGTCTTGAAGCACGGAAGAATTCTCAATAATTACAACGTCGTCTATCGCCATGCATGGAACTTCTGCCAAGGCATTTCGTCTTAAAGCGTTCACAAATGGAGTGTCAACTCCCTTAATGAGTAAACGCATGTTTTTATCATCTTTTTCCAACACTTTAATTTCCACTTGTTGACTCTCCATAACGGTGCAATTGTCCGTAGTGCCGTTGAATAGAATATTGGTGGTTTATATAAATTTGGCGTTTTCAGAGCCTAAAACTCGTTTGCCACGTTTGTAAATTGTTAGCCATCTAAATCTTAAATGAATTTAGACTCTTCTTCCCCTTCTGCCGCCCGGTCTTCGTGTGCCGTCGTGGGGAATGGGCGTAACCTCTTCTATTCGGCCTATGCGGAAACCAGCCCTTGCAAGGGCTCTTATGGCTGCTTGGGCGCCGGGACCCGGCGTTCTAGGTCCAGAGCCTCCTGGGGCTCTTACTTTTATGTGTATGGCTGTTATTCCTTTGTCTTTGGCTATTTCGGCTGCTGCTGAGGCTACGCGCATGGCTGCATATGGTGATGATTCCATTCTGTCGGCTTTTACAAACATTCCTCCTGATGTTCTTGCTATGGTTTCGGCGCCTGAAAGGTCTGTTATGTGGACTATGGTGTTGTTGTAAGAGCTATAAATGTGGACTACTCCCCACTTTTCAGGTTTTTTGGCTGTAGCTGTGCCTCCGCTGCTGCTCATTTTCACTCTTCACCTCTAGCCCTTTCTTCTGTTTTCCCAGTTGTTGCGGTGGCTGCGACTGCTATTGTTTGGCGTATTGGGTGGCTTGGGTTTGCAAGGGGGCTGTCTGGAGTGTAAGCTATTTGCTCTTCTTCTTCTCTTGTAACTAGATAGCTTGGCACTGTTACGCGTTGTTTTCCTATGGCGATGTGACCATGGGTTATGAGCTGTCTTGCTTGGTGGACTGATTTGGCTAGTCCTTTTCTGAAGACGATTGTTTGGAGTCTTCTTTCGAGAATATCCTCAATTGTTAAGTCTAGAACGTCGTCTAAAACTGCTGTTTCATGGATTATGCCTAACTTCTTTAAGCGGGATAGGAGTTCTTCCTCCATTTTTCTCCTTTCTTCGGGCGGTTTGCCTATTAGGGAACGGGCTGTTCCTCTAAACTTTGAAAGCATGGTTTTATGGCGCCACAATTCACGTTTGTTTCTTAACCCATACTGACCTAAAAGTTTGAGTTCTTCTTGCAGTATGCCTGTTCGCCATGGAAACCGTGGTGTTTCATACTTCTTTTTCTGTTTTTTAGGGTCGCCCATTGCTATCCACCGCCGCCTCCAGGCTTTGCAATCGCCTTCTTCTTGACTCCGAGGGCTTTGCCTTTCCTCCCAGTTGTTCTTGTCCTTTGTCCCCTAACCTTTAATCCATAAGCGTGTCTGTATCCCCGCCAAGATTTCAGCTCCTTCATCTTTTCAATGTCCATTTTTGTTCTAAGAATAAGGTCTGCGCTTATCAAGTGCATGTCCTTTCCTGTTTCTAAATCCTTTCGCCTGTTCAGAAGCCACGGTGGCAAACCATATTTCGTGGGCTCTTTTATTATTTCTTCTATCTTTTCAACTTCTGCTTCTGTTAGGAATCCCGCTCTTATGTTTGGGTCTACTCCTGCCTTTTTTAGTATGGCGTTGGCTAGGGTTAGGCTTATGCCCTTAATCTTTCTGAGGGCGTAGGGGGCCTTTAGAGTGCCGTCTACGTCTGTGTCTGTTATTCTTAGTATGTGGCGGAATTCCCTTGACATTTAAAGTCATCCATGCCTTTTAGCAAACTAGAAGTAAGCCACTTTTTATTTAAACTTTCCTAGAGGGTGAAACCGAAAAACACTTAACAAGCGTTTAAGGAGCATTTTAAACTGGGCTTGAAATGAGCGGCACGGTGCTTGAGGACACGGTTTCAGAAGCCTTTCGAAAGAAAGGGTTTATTGTTTTCACGAGGCAAAACCACTGTGATGTGTTGGCGGTTAAACCCGACATGACTCTGGCTTATTTGGTTGAGTGTAAGGATTATGCCCTCTCTCGCAAGCAACAAGCCTTAGCAGTCAGAGAGCTTAATCGCAACTACACCCACGCATTGGAACTCTTGATAAAGCAGCGGCTATGTCCGCAGAAGATTTTGAAGGTGCTTGTCGCCAAGGGGTTTACTTACCAAGCAAAGGGAATATTGCAGTACACGCCAGAAACCTTCATTCAGCATATCTCCTCGTAAAATAACTAAAGAGAAAGAAGGCGCAGAATTTATTTCAGATTCTTTATTTTTTCAACATTTTGGTTTACCTTGTTTTCTCTGTCAATGATTAATGCCTTAAAACCAGCTTTTTTGGCCCCTTTGTAATCTATCTTCCAATCATCGCCTACAAACAGTATTTCTTGTGGTTTGAACCCAGCCTTTTTGCAGCGTATATGAATATTTCTTTTGATGGTTTCGCTTTGCCAGCCATGTCTACGCTGACTATTAAATCAAAGAAGGTTGACAATTCAAGTTTTGAAAGAACCTTTTCAGCATCCGCTTGCAGTGTGTTTGTTATTATGCCTATTTTCAAGCATTTTTCCTTCAGTTTATGGAGAACTTTTAAAACTTCTGGATAAAGCGATATGTTTGCGTGTTCCCACCATTGCCTATCTATAGCCTCGGCGAGAGGCAAAGGGTTTTCTTTAATCTCTAGACCCTTTAAAACATGAAGGTTGAATTTAACCCAAAAACGGTTTCCAAGCTCAGCCATTTTATTCATGTTTAACTTTTCCCTTGCCTTTTCGAGGGATGCTTCAATTTTTTCTTTTGGCAGCTCCACTCCATGCAACTTGAGGATTTTGTGGAAGGTTTCCGAAACAGGTTCGGCGCCGACCAGAGTTTCACCCATGTCAAAAAGAACAGCCTTAACCGTTCTCAAACCAGCACCGTTGTTGAAAGCGCACAGTGGGCTTTATAAAATTTTGCTGGACATGACCTTTCGAATGGTGGAATAATACTTTTTAATTATGTCGTGGTTTCAAGTAATAAGTCATAATTCGTAATATAGGTTAAATCTTTTAAGCAGCATACGCATATAACAGAAAAGCAGTGGAAGGTTGGTTTGGATGGTTAGGAGTGGGGAAGAGGAGAAGATTCGGCGTATATTGACGGATTCTAGGCTTTCGGCGATTAAGGCTATGCTGGAGAAGGATCATGCCATAGACTGCATTTTCCTTTTGTATATGGGGCGCGGCAAGTGGAAGGAGGCTAAGGAGTTTATGCGGGAGAACGGTTTGACTTTAAGTGATGGCACTTTTAGGGCGAGGATGATTGAGATTGAGGAGTTGGGTCTGGCGAAGGGCGAGCGCTTGGATCCATTAAAGAAGAAGTATGTGAAGACGGAGCTGGGCGAGAAAATAGCGAAGCTTCTGTTGGAGTTCTTTGACAAGCTGGAGAAGTGAACGCTTCTCCTCTTTATTGTTTAATCTAGTAGGTTTCGATTTGAAGGTTTTGTATTCTGGAAAAGTTTTCAGTGTCCCGTGTTACTAATGTTAGTTTGTAATGGATTGCTGTGGCTGCTAGAATGGTGTCTGAGAAGCTTATGGTTTGTCCGTTTTTGGCGAGTTGGGCGTCGATTTCTGCTGCTGTTTTTGCTATTTCATATGTGTAGGGTAGAATTTCAAATCTGGCGAGTTCTGCTTCGGATTTTTCAAGTTTGGTTTTTAAGAGTTTTTTGTCGTGGCTGAAAAGGTAGTATATTCCTCGTAGGTATTCGTGGACTGTTACTACTGATATGGCTTTGAAGGTTCCTTGTTCGTCTATTTCTTTGGCTTTTTGTTTGGCGCCTTTGTCGCCTTTTACAAGGTCCATTAGGAATGTTGTGTCAAAAATTTTCAATGGATGCACCGCGTTATTCTAGTAGTTTTCTTCTTTTTCCTTCGTCGGCTTTTCTTTGGGGTTCGAAGGCTTTTAGGACTTTTTCCCAGTCTTCCTTGCTAATGGTTTTTGAGCCTGCTATGTCGGTGAGTTTCATTCCCTTTTTTATTGATCTGCGGATGACGTCGCTGAAGCTTTCGTTTGGGAGTTTCGCCTTTAAGAGCAGTTCGTACACGTCGTCTGATACTGCTATTGTTTTTGCCATTCTGCTTCCCTCTGCACATAT
>FMJZ01009442.1_pt1 | contig 28420 bp, 28 predicted proteins | sample 1987881 | NCBI WGS metagenome assembly FMJZ01 (sample SAMEA4378227, study PRJEB15110) | soil metagenome | biome: soil; feature: Field; material: Soil | place: India | collected 2015-03-11 | depth 0 m
TCGACTGGGAGATGCAATCTCAGGGATACGACATAATTCCCTTGGTAGCATTTCCGCAGTTGCCAAGAAATGTTTTTGATCCTTCTTTGTCTGAACATTGGATAAATAATTATTCTTACGAAAAGCAAGGAACTTACGAATCAAGAGAAATTATTTGTAGTTTTTTAGATGAATATTCTTGATATTAAATAAAATTAATTAATAATTTAAATATTATATTTATTTTATATATTTATTATAATTATTTTTTTATCATTCCGAGATAGATTTATTGATGCAATTTTATCATAATTTTCTTGATTTTTTGTTTCAATTTATTATTTTGTTTTTATGTTAAAATATATCATAACTCTTTTTTTGTTGATTTTTTTTCAATGCAAAAATCCCATTCAATTAAAAGATTATGGCAAAGTAGATAATTTTGTTCTCACGAATCACAACAACCAACCAATAGAACTTTATTCTTTAAAAGATAAACCCATTTTATTGTTTTTTGGATATACCCATTGTCCTGATTACTGCCCCACGACACTTTCTAAATTAAGTAGAATTTATCAAAAACTGCCCGAAAAACAAAAACCTTATATTGTGCTAATTACAATCGATCCAGAGAGAGATTCTCCCGAAGTCTTAAAAGAATATATAAAAAAATTCAACGCAGATATAATTGCTTTAACTGGATCAAAACAAGAGATTGATCAAGTTGCAAAAAAATTAGGGATATTTTATCGCGTAGAGAAAAAAATGGATCATATTCATGTAGAACACACAACTTCGACTTTTTTTCTCGATAAAGATTTTCATATTCGATATATTTTTTCTTTTAGAGATCCCGAAGATGTATATCTAGATGTTTTTGATTCTTATTTTTGATTTTTTTCCAACATTTTTAAACGTATTTCTTCGGGTAGTATTTTCAGAATCTCTTCTTTCTCTGTTGGGTTTTGACTAGCATCTAAAAACCTTTGTGTTATGCGTTCTATGGTGTCATAGTTTCGATTCATTTGTTTTAATAGTAGTATCAGGATTTTAATTAATCGATAATCTGTTGGATAATTTTGATATAGCTCCGAAAGTATTTCTAAGGCTTGATTATTTTTATCTTCTTGAACATAAAAACCAGCAAGAATCAAACCATCATCTAATGATTGACTATTTTTATAAATATGATTTAATAAATTTGATGATAAATTTTTTTCATCTTTTTCTAATAAATCAAATACAATAGAACGTAAAATTTCTAAATCCTTTGGATAATACAAAAAAATTTTCTGGGCTAATTGCTTCATAAATTCTAACTGGTTTAATTCTTTATAAATTAAAAATTGATAGTATAGTCCTTCTTTATGGTTTGGTTGTGATTGAGTTAATTTTTCGAAATAGTTTAGTGCTTCATCATATTTTTTGTCATGAAAAAGTTCATAACCCATTAAATAATATGCTTGTATATCTTGTTTATATTCTAAGTATTTTTTTATGTATTGATAGAATTCGTCTTTTTTGTTTTGTTTGATCGCGATTAAACCTAAGTAAAATAATATTTCTGGTTCAAAATCATATTGAAGTGCTTTTAAGCATTCTTTTTCGCTTTGAGAAAAATCTTTCACTTCGAAATAGATATTGCATAAAAATTTTTTTATAAAATAATAATCTTTGGATGTTTTGGGTTCATTAGAAGTTTCGTATTCTTTTAACAGTTCCAGGGCTTTTTTTCTATCTTGCTTTTTATAATATTGTATATCTACCCACATAGGATCAAACTTTTTTTCTGTGGGAAGAATCAAATTAAGGGATTGATTTTTTATTTCGTTAATAGATGTTTCTTCTTTTTTGGGAGGTTTATAAAAAAGATTCAACGGATCTAATTCTTTTTTTAGATCATTTTTAAGAGAACTATCTTCGTTTTGTGCTAAAAGTTTTAAGACATTTTCAACTTTTTCTTTTTCTTGAGAAATCGCATTTTGTGGGTTTTCTTGAAGAAATTTTTCTAATCCGGATTTATATTTTTCTAAATATTCGATTGTTTGTTGTCTATTTTTTCGGAATTCTAATTCTATCATTCCTAAGTAATAATAACATTGAAAAAAATCTTTAAATTTATTTATAATAATTTTACAATAGTATTCTGATTGTTCTGGTTGTTTTTTTAGATAATAAGCCTGAGCTAATCGAAAGTATTCTTTTAAAGGAATATCAACATCTTTTGGGTTAATGGATTTTAAAAATAAAATATCATTATTGTTTTTATTATTATAAAGTTTTAAATCTGATAATAGTTCTGAGGCAATTTTAAAATGATGAATTGCTTTATCGAGTTCATTCTTATTAAGATATATATCTCCTAAATAGGAATGTGCGTAAGCATTCTCTGGGTTAATTTCTATCACCTTTTGAAAAAATATTTCTGCTGTGTAGAAACGCTTCTTATAAAAATGATCTTCTCCTTTTAAAAAATTTTCTTGTTCTAATAAATTTAAATTTGTTTGACTTTCGAAATTTTTCTTTTTATCTTGACTATGTAGATCTTTTCTTATAATTAAAAAAAACTGGGGGAATACAATGAATATTAAAATGATATATAATTTTAATAATTTATTCATTTTTTTTATCAAAGATAATTGAATATTCATTTTTTAATATATCGATAATTAAAAAAAAAGATTGAATAAAATAATGAGTAGCAAAAAATTAGAACAAATCAAAAGTATAGAGCAAAAAATCAACTTACCACCTAAAAACCCAGAGATTGCTTTACCATCCTATATTTTTTTAACCCCCATGGGATTAGAATTTTTTAGTAAAAATGCCCACCAAACTATCGTATTAAAACGCTATCAAAACATGAATGGATTTACGAAAGAAGGATTTTTTTCTAAAAGCTTTAATGCTCAGGTTATGCAAAAATTGATCATGAAGTTTTACATAGAAGAAATCTATGCTGCACTACCAGAGCTTTTACCTTTAAGACAAGAAATTATCAGTACGAATAATTTGATCATCTATGCAATTCTGTATCGCAAGTTGACCCCATCTCTTGCAAAAGCTTTGTTTGAATCCAAAGTAGTAAAAGAGTTTAACCGAAAAAACCCCAAATATTCCATGACAGAACTCAACCATATTTCTACTCAAAAAGTGGAATTATTGTTTAAGCAATATGGTCCTATCTTAGAACAAATAAAAGAATCCATCAGAGAAAAGATTACAGAAAAAGTATTAGCAAATACATATCTAGAAGAAGAAGATATGTATGCTCGGATTCGCTCTCTTCCTAAGTTTCTAGAATGGATCGATAAACGTGTTTGGTTTTTGTTTTTTATCATCTACCAAAAAGAAGATTTAAGAGAACAAATGCTTTATACATTTCAAAACATGATTTATAGCTATTTGGAGCATACTGTGATTGCTACTCATTTAAGTAACTTGATCATGGAATTTGTACAGAATGCAGAAAAAGCTCATTTTGAACTATTAGCAACAAAGTTTCTAAAAGTACCCAAATCAGAAGCGGATAAATTTATTCGAAACAGAGAAAATCGATTAAAGTTAAAACAATTGGCAATCGACCAAAAACAAAACCTTCAAATCTCTTGGAATTTAAACCCAGAAAAATTGACTTCGGGGCATTTATCTCGTTTACAAATTCAAATTTCTAATTATGGTTCTATAAACGAAGATTTGGCACAAAAACTTAGAAGGAAAATGAAGGCAGATGTCGATGGCATTAGCATTGCAAGTTTCTACGATGATAGCGATCAAGAAGAAGGTAAACTAGGAGCTGGCCTTGGACTTTTGTATAACTCTTATCTTGAACAAGCTTGTAAAAAAGAAGGAATACAATATCGTTGTGTTATATATCCCGAACCTAAAACTCAAAAAACCACAGTTAAAATCGATATGACTTTATAAACCTTTACTTTCTTGAAGGATTTTTAAAGATTCTAAAACATTAAGGTTCGCGATGATAAACAAAGAAGCGATCATTCCAATGCTTATTATAAAAATCAAAAAAACAATGAATTGAAAAAGATTTTTTAAAATTTTAAACCCTAAAAATGAGATTGCAAAAGGCATTTTAGGATTTTCTTCTCGATTTTTCGAAACATAATAATAAGCATATACATAGAAAACAATCAAAAAAACCAAAAAAGCAATAAAGATTCCTTCAAAGGGAATTTTATAACTAATCTGTGCATAATAAATCGGAAGTAAAAATAAGTTAACAACAAAAACAGAAATTAAGCTTAAAAATGTTAAATCTCGAAAAATCAAAGTGAGTTGGATCAATTTGGTCTTAAATACAAAGGTTTTAGAATAATAAAAATCAAGAAAAGGTTTTTTAATATTTAAGTCGAAATGTTCAAAAAGTAACCAAGTGCATATAAAGATGAGTATACTATCCCAAATTAAAGGAAGAAATAAAAAATAATTTTGATAAAACTGAAATTTTTCGGAGATATTGTACCTTTCGACAAAATAAAGATTAATAAATAAAATCATCAATATCAAAATTAACAATAATTTTTGGAAAGGAATCGTAAACGTTAAATTATGATATAATGCATATAAAAATAATAGAATCAAAATATCTAAAAATAATATTATAAATATAGAAAATAAATTTTTTTTAATATCCTGAGAAAGGAGCAAAAACAACCTTTGTGGTATGTGTTCTCTTTCTAAAAAATCCGAATCCAATTCCACATAGATTTTTTTTTCGATATTGTATTTTTGTATCAGTCCATTTTTTAATTCTATACTTAAAGAATGTTTTTCTTCTTTAAAATTGATTTCAAAGTCAAAAGTGATAAAAAGTTTCAAAGAAAAATAAAAAAATATTAAGATAAAAAAAATGATATTTAAGATTCTTTGGTTATGATTCATTATCAACCAACAAATTTAATGATTGAGTTATATCAATCTTTTTACTCTAACCTATGTTTTAAATCTTCTAATGCATTCATAAAATAGATATATGCTTGATGGGGCGTATCATAAGGACTAAAATATTTGTGAACATCTCCATCATGCCAAAATTTGGTACTCATGTAATAAAAGTGATCTGAGGTTAGAAGCTTTCTCCAATTTTCTAACAAAAAAGAATCATTTTTCGCTTTTACTCTTTCTTCGATTTCGTAAATGCACTGCAATGCTTCTTTTTGCATACTGTTTCCGGTCCAAGCAGAAAGATCTCTTTCTATATCTGCCCAAGATATTGTATAATCTATGTCAATTTCTCCTACAGGTTCATAAAGTGTTGCAACTTCCGAAACTGTGGAAAACTTAAAGTCTGGATGTTTTAATATATAATCTGGTAAGTGTTCCATAAAATCGAATATCCCTGTTTCTTTCCATTGGTGTTCGCCAAAAGTTTCGTAATCCATAAAAAGATTCACAACATGGCCATTTCCAGCAATATGATGAACCCAATGAGCAAATTTATCTGCTGTAAGAGGATATTCTTCCCAATACTTGTTCGAAAAACGAAAGGCAATATCATCACTCAATCGATAGTTTTTTAATAAGCATTTGATTTGTGGTGAATATTTAGGTTTATAAACAAAATTAGGACTTCTCCATCCTAAGATCTTTTCTGCTCCTTCTGTTAAAATTGCTTTAAATCCCATTGTGGATGCAACCCAAGCAATATGATTATTATAGATCAATTCTGTATTTCGAAAGGATTGGGGTGTATAACCAAAGACATCTTTCATCAGTTTGATGTGCATTTTAACTTGTTCGCGAAATTCATTTTCGGAATATATGCTTGCCAATGAATGATAATAAGTTTCTGCTAATAATTCTACATATCCAGTATCTACTAATGCTTTGAATAAATCAATCACAAAAGGAGACCATTTTTGGAGTTGTTCAATCAATGTCCCAGTTAAAGAAAAGGTAACTTTAAAATCCCCTTTATATTTTTTGATTAGTTTTAGGAGCAATTGATTCATAGGTATATAACATTTGTTCGAAACTTTTAAGATAATTTCTCGGTTTTTTTCATCATCAAAATAGTGGGGATTTCCTATATCAAAGAAAGAATAATGTTTGAGTCGATAGGGTTGGTGAACTTCGAAATAAAAACAAACGGAATTCATATGTTATTTCCTTATTTTATTCAATACTTGATCGTAAATTTCCTCGATTTTTCTTGCACTATCGTACCAAGTAATTCGATGGATTTGCTCTTCGTTTAATTTTTGCTTGATTTGATTTTTGTAATCTTCGTCTTTTAAAAGATTGATAATATGGTTTGCTATATCGTCTACATTCCAAAAGTCAACTTTAATTGCATTTTGAATTAATTCCGAAATACCTGATTGTTTGGAAACAATTACTGGGACTCCCGCTTTTAATGCTTCTAATACTGTTAATCCAAAGGGTTCCGAAACAGACGGTAAAACATACACATCGCTCATTTTGAAGATTTCGTCGATTTTTTCTCTTGGTACAAAACCCGTATAATGAAAATACTTTCCAATTCCCAAATCTGCTGCCATTTCGATAATGCGCGAATACATATCCCCAGTACCTACCATAAGAAATTTTACATGATCAATTTTCTCGATGACCTTCTTGGCAGCCCTTACGAAATAATCTGGACCCTTTTGAAAAGTAATTCTTCCTAAAAACAATACGATCTTTTGTTTTATTGGCTTTCTTACAGGTTTATCTTCAATATACTGAAAGTCAATAGCATTATAAACAGGAAAGATTTTATCGGGATGAATTTGATATTTTTCTACTAGAATATTTTTTGTGTAATTACTTACGGTGATAATGGCATCTGCTTTTTCGAAACTGTATTTTTCTAAGTTGTAAACATAGAGGTTGGGATGTTCTCCCGAACGATCAAACTCTGTTGCATGAACATGTAATATGATGGGAATTCCAGTTAAATGTTTTGCATAAAGAGCGGCTGGAAAAGTCATCCAATCATGTGCATGGATTAGATCGATGGATTTAAGTTTTTCTGCAATTTTTGCAACAAATTCTGCGAAAGCTTGGATCTCGAAGTAAATGTTACTTGTATAACCTCCTTCTAAAATCCTAGTTTGTTGAACTTCTAACAATTCGTCTTGAACCAAAGTCGAAGAACGTTCTAAGGAGCTTAATACCTCTTCTGGTGGTAAAAAATACTGACTTTCGTATGTGCTCACATTAGATAAATGCATCGTTTCTAATAAATATTTTTGTAATTCTTCTTTTGTAAAAGGTAAATATCGAGAATTTACACCTAAGATAAAAAGATTTTTGTCTTTTGGCTCTTTGCCAGTAATTCGAGGAAGTATTAATAAAATTTTATGACCTAATTCTCCTAAAGCTTTTGATATACCATGTGTTGCTACTCCCAATCCACCAATTATCGTGGGCGGATATTCCCAACCGATCATGAGTATTTTTCTTTTTGACATAACAAACCTTTAAAATAATAATATATTTATAAATTATGAATAACGTAATTTATCCTTACGAAATAAGTTATTTGACTTATTATTATAAAAATATTATACGTCAAATAAAAAAATTCGTGTATAAAATTAAATTTTGGATTTAATCAAAAAAGTATGAAGAACTACGTAAATATAAAAGAAGGAAAACCCTATCCTTTAGGTGCAACATGGGATGGTGCAGGTGTAAATTTTGCTCTGTATTCAAAACATGCGAAATCGGTGATGTTGTGTTTTTTCGATAAAGATTACAAAGAAAGTTTATGTATTCCCATTCGTAATCGAACACATTATATTTGGCACTGTTATGTAGAAGGTATTCGACCAGGCCAACTTTATGGATATAGAGTGGATGGTCCTTATGATCCAGAGAATGGGTTTCGTTTTAATCCTTCCAAGGTTTTATTGGATCCTTATGCTCTTGCAATTGGAAGAGAACTCATTTGGTCCGAAGAACATTTTGGTTATAAATTTCCTTATAATTTTAGAGAAAAAGACAATCGAAATAATGCAGATAAAGCCATTTTAGGAGCAATTATAGATCCAGCTTTTAGTTGGGGTAACGATAAACAATTAGATATTTCTTGGAAAGATACCATTATCTACGAAGCCCATGTAAAAGGCTTTACACAATTGAACCCATATGTTCCAGAAGAATTAAGAGGTACTTATTTAGCATTTACAACAGACGAAGTGATAAAATACTTAAAAGATTTAGGTATAACAACAATCGAATTTTTACCCATTCAATATTCGATTACAGAATATCATTTATACAAACAAAATAAGGTGAACTACTGGGGCTACAATCCCATTGCATTTTTTGCACCTAACCCCCGTTATGCCTATGATAAAAGTGTAATGGGGGCTATAAATGAATTTAAGACAATGGTAAAGGTTCTCCATCAAGCTGGGTTTGAAGTAATCTTAGACGTTGTTTATAATCATACAGCAGAAGGAGATCATACAGGGCCTACGTTATCTTTTCGTGGAATCGATAATTTGTCTTATTACAGAGTATACGAAGAAAAAAAAGATCTGTATGTGGATTTTACTGGTTGTGGAAATACATTAAATCATCAGAATCATCATGTTTTACAGTTAGTGATGGATTCTTTACGGTATTGGATTACAGAAATGCATGTTGATGGTTTTCGCTTCGATTTAGCTTCTGCATTAGCAAGAGAACTTTACGAAGTAGATCGATTAACATCCTTTTTTGCTATTATACAGCAGGATCCCATCATTTCGAGAGTTAAATTGATCGCAGAACCTTGGGATCTAGGAAAAGATGGATATCAAGTGGGGAACTTTCCACCTGGTTGGTCCGAGTGGAATGGAAGGTATCGCGATACTGTACGTAGGGTAATTAACGAATTCGAAAACAACCTTTCTGATTTTGCAACAAGGATTGCTGGTTCCAGCGATTTGTACAAGAAAGACGATAGAAAAACCTATTCCAGTATTAATTTTATAACATGCCATGATGGATTTACTTTAAGAGATTTAGTAAGCTACGAAAAAAAACACAACGAAGATAATGGACTGAATAACTTAGATGGCTCTGATGTAAATTATAGTAGGAATTACGGTATCGAAGGCGATACAGATGATATTAAAATCAACCTAATTCGTTTAAAAAAACAAAAACTCTTTTTAACAACGTTGTTTATTTCTCAGGGTGTTCCTATGCTTCTTGCAGGAGATGAATTAAACCGTACTCAAAAAGGAAACAACAACGCCTTTTGCCAAGATAACGAAATAAGCTACATCAACTGGGAAGAAAATGAATATTCTCAGGAATTGCATACGATAACTAAATTTTTGATTCAGTTAAGAAAACAAAACGAAGTATTTCGAAGAAATGAATTTTTCGAAGGCGAAGAAAAAAAAGTAATGGAAGTTAAGGATATTTACTGGATTCATAAAGAAGGTAGAGAAATGCAAGAAGAAGATTGGCATAATGAGTTATGTTTAGGTATTCTACTTCCTTCGGAATTTGGAGAAAGGTTTGATTTCTATACATCCTTGGAAGGAGATACATTTTTAATTCTAATAAATTTTTCGAACGAAACTATTCAATTTAAAATACCAGAAATTATCACAACGCGATGGAAAATTATCTATTCTACCGATAGGCATCTTTTTATCACAGAAGAAACAGAAGACGAAATCGAAAAGATGGATCATATATTGCAAAAGATCTATAAAAATCGTTCGAATCATCATTTCTTAGAAGAAATGGAAATTTACATGTCTGATGGATTATTTTACATGCCAAATGAACACATTAAAATCAATCAATACTCTATTGTGATTCTAAAAGCAGATAAGAATTGGAAAGAAGCTCACGTAAAACGAAAATATCGTTTAAAACTACTAGAAATTTTGATCCATAACTTAGGGATTCAAAAGCAATATTTTGATTTGATGGGTAGGGAATATAACCTAAGTAATAGTGAAATTTTTATGATTATAAGAGCAATGCATCTACCTGTTAAAGATCTTTCTTCTTTGGAGGTTATTTATGAAAATTATAAAAATGATTTATGGTTTCAAGGTATTCAGTCTTCGTTTGTTCTAAGTATAAATCAAGAAAAAGATCTAGAACTTACTATTCCAGAAACTATCAAGAAATTTAAAATTCAAATTAAAGATAAAAATCAAGCTACTGTATTCGAGAAAGAAATCGAGGATTATCCAATTATTGAATCTCATACGATTGCATTTTCTAAATTTAAGAAATTAAAATTAATTAAAACAAAAATAAATTTAAATTTTCAATTCGATGTAGGCTATTACGATATTTATGTTCTACATAATTCCGAGATATATTCCAAAGGAAAATTGATGATTACCCCAGAAAAAGCATATAACGATGATAAAATCTATACAGGTGTTTGGGTTCAACTTTATGCTTTAAGAAGTAGTACAAATATGGGGGTAGGCGATTTTGGGGATCTAAAAAAATTAGCATTGATATTAAAAAAATATCGCTACAATATTATAGGACTTTCACCTTTACATTATGTTTTAAATCAAGAAAATATGGTTAGTCCTTATTTTCCAGCTAGCAGATTGATGATAAACCCAATTTATATAGATATTTTTTCTATCGAAGAATTCCATAAATCAAAAAATGCCATAAAAAAATGGAAAGAGTACGTTGATGTAATCGAACAAGAAAAAAATAGTAAAGTAATTAATTATTCTTTAATATATAAAATTAAAAAAGAAATAATATATGAGATTTATAAAGATTTTATTATAGAAAATAATAAAAATGATTTATATAAAAAATTTGTAAAATATAAAGAAAATAATCATTTGTTATTTTTTCATGCACTCTACGAAACCGCAAATGATGTTTTTGGAAAAATCAAAATACCTGGGGAACTCTATAAATTGGATTCAGAATTTCAAAAACAATTTATCCAAGAATACCAAGACAAGATTGAGTTTTATAGTTTTATATTTTATTTAGCAGAGCAACAATTTTTAAACCTAGTAGAAGAACTAAAAAAAGAAGGTATCTATCTATATTTAGATTTAGCAGTTGGTTGTGCACCAGATCAAATCGAACATATATATTTTGATAACAACTATTCTTATATATTTTCCAAGACTGCAAGGGCTGGTGCTCCACCTGATCAGTTTTCTCCCAATGGACAAGATTGGGGTATTACTGTTTTTAATCCTTTTATTTTAAAAAAATTTCATTATGAACCTTTTATATTGCTTTTAAGAAGAAATCTGTTTAATCATACTTTTTTAAGAATTGATCATGTAATGTGGCTTTATAGGTTGTATTGGATAGTTAGAGAAGGAAGCGAAAAAACTGCTACGTATGTTCTTTATCCAGAAAAGGATTTGTTTGGTATATTAAGTTTAGAGAGCCATTTAAACAAAGGTATAATTATTGGCGAGGATTTGGGAACAGTTCCAGAAGAAGTTCGAAATATTTTAAAAGAAAAATCTATTCTAAGTTGGAAAGTCTTTTATTTCGAAAAAATCAACGATGAATTTATCGATCCAAATTCTTATCCGTTGAATTGTGTTGCAACCATCAATACACACGATTTACCTACATTGGCTGGCTATTGGCTCGGTAAAGATATCGAAGAAAAATTCAAGATAGGCATATTAACTGAACAAGAAGCAAAAAAATTATTAGAAATACGAAACAAAGAAAGAAACAAAATCATCGAAATGTTCAACAAAAAACAATATTTTAAAGATAAAGAACCACTAACAGAAGATAGTATATTTGATAGTGAAATTGTCTATTATTTTTATCGATTGCTTTCGGAAACTCCTTCGAAGATTGTTCTTGCATCGATTTACGATATGATGGGAGAATCGGATCAACCGAATGTGCCTGGAACTGTAAACGAATATCCCAATTGGCGACTTCGTCTTTCTGTTCCCATAGAAGAAATCGAAAATAATCCGTATTTTATTTCTGTAACGTCCGCACTATCTGATCGATTAAAACTTCAGTAAAGATTTTATATCCTTCTTCGGAAGGATGTCCATCAAAAGTAAAATAAGGTTGATTTGCCTTTAAGAATTCTTGGAATACATCTCTATGCGGTATCTTTTGCTCTTGAAAAAATTTTAGTAAACTCAATGTAATAGCGGAATTAATATCAGGTTTTTTGGTTGCAATGTTCATACCGGGATAAACTAATATAAGAAAATTTTTAATGCGTTTTTCGGTATTAATAAAATGATATAAATTTTTGATATTTTTATAAGTAATATGTTCAAAGTTCAAAATTGTGGGATCTACAATAGTTGTTTCTGGTATGATAGATTCTTGTTGAGATGTTTTTTTTAAAAGTAGCAAACCATTGTAAATGTTCGATATCTTTGCTAAATTATAGTGTAGGTAAAAAATATGTTTTTTTATGTTATTTCTATGGAGTTCTTTTAAATCATCTGTAAAATCTGATGTATTATAGATCCAGATTAAGGTTTGAATTTGTGTGTTGGGATGATCTTCTAATGCTTTGTTAAGTCTGTTGACAATTCCAATTGTTCCGATGGAATCAACGCCTAAGTTTCTTGTTGGTATGTTCAATATCTGATTGAGTAAATAAGGTGCTGTATCTTCGTTGTTTACCAAATAACCAAAAGAAATGGAATCTCCCATAAACCATATTTCTTTTTCGTATTCTTGGTTTTTATCTGTGCTTTTGGAAATTCTTTCTCCATAAGCATTCGTAGAAACAGTCCATTTTTGATTATCTTGTCTTGTAAAGGTATAGGTTTTATCTGGACATAAAAACAAATCGTTTTTGTAGAAACAATGTATTTTTCTGTAATTTTTTTGTTCTTTTATCGTAGGTAAAATATTTAAAATAAAATCAAATAATATTATAAATAAAAATAATAAAATAAACTTAAATTTCATTAATTTTTTTTACTTTCTTCTTCGAGTTTTTTATCTAATAGATATCTTTCTAAAAATCCTGGCTCTTCTTTTGGAATTTCTATACATTCGCCTACATATACAATTTTATTATGCTGGGGAAATTCTTTTTGTGAGATAATTTTTATCGTGTATCTTTTATTTGCTTTTAGGTTACATAAGGCAGCTCCTTTAATAAAGGTTCTTCGATCTTTAAATTCTATTAAATATTTACCTTCTAGAAGATATAATTTATCGTAAAATTCTTGATTCGAATTTTCTTTGATGCGAAGTACGTAACCATCAAATTCTAATGTTGCAATTTCTTCTAATGGTTTATATTGTTCAAAATTTCTATAAACAGCGGGAGATTTACATAACGATAAAAAAATCAAGAAAAAAAGAATCATTTTGTTGGATGATATTTTAGTTAACTTCATTTTTAATAAAATATATTTCGTTAAAAATTTCCTTTTTCTGCATATTATGTAAAGAGATTTTTAATCTGTTTTTTTCTAATAGTTCGATTTGTAACGTTTCTTTTTCTTTTGCTTCGATCAATTCTAATATGATCGAATGATTTTTTATATCTAAGATTTGAAAGGTTCCTTGATGTTTCTTCGAAATCGTTTTATTGTTTTCTTTTTTTGTATACTGGAACTGCCATTGATGGGAATTTTCGTTTCGTTCTACATCGAAAGTTATTTTTGCTTGGGGAATATCTTTTTTGATTTGGCTTAAAAAGTTTTCGTAAATATCTACGTCTATTTCTGGATCGAGTTTATTTTTTATCAATAACGCTTTGGTAGTATTTTCGTAATCAATTACCCAGGTTCCGTTAAATTCTTGGAGAAAATCGTTGCTTTGTACGTTATTTTTCAGTTGCTGCGTACTACAAAAGATTAGAAACCATAAGAAAATCATGCTAAATCGATACATTCATTAACAAAGTTTTTAATAGAAAAAATTTTTCAATCTTTTTTTAAATTATTCCGATTTATAAGAACGATGATAAGAGGTTTTGAAACCATCGATTTATTAGCAACTGGGCTAAAAACAGATGTAATCCGTAAAGAGGTAATCGCTAATAATATAGCAAATGTTGATGTACCTGGTTTTAAACGTTCGGAGGTCTCTTTTGAAGTAAAGTTAAAAAGAACGATTGAACTTAAACAACAAATCGAAAGTGAACCGCCATTAAGAACCGTTCATCCCGAACACATTGCTAAACGTAGTGTCCCGAATGAAAAAGACATTCAACCTACGGTGCATATTGATTATTTATCCACGATGAGGAATAATGGTAACAATGTGGATATAGAAGACGAAGTGATGAAGTTAACACGAACTCAACTTCATTATAGTTTGCTTGCGGATAGAATATCCGGAAAGTTTTCTGAGTGGAATCAAATTATTCGAATGGCGTAGGAGGTAGTACGATGGGAATGTTTACATCAATGAATATTGCAGCAACAGGTTTAACAGCACAAAGACTTCGACTAGATGTAATTGCAAACAATTTGGCAAATATCAACACTACGCGAAACGCCCAAGGTGATGGTCCATACAGAAGAAAAGAAGTAGTCATGACCCCCATTAATCTAAGAAGTAATTGGAGATCTCCTATATTTCCTTCTGGGTTGGATACAGGTATCGGTAGAGGTGTTAGAGTACTTAAAATTATCGAAGATAATCGACCTTTTAGGTTGGTATATGATCCGGAACATCCCGATGCCATCAAAATTGGTCCAAAGAAAGGTTACGTGGAATATCCAAATGTCAATATAGTAGAAGAAATGACCGATATGATTTCTGCTTCGCGTTCTTACGAAGCTAATGCACAAGTAATTCAAGGTTCAAAACAGATGTTTCAGAAAGCATTAGAAATTGGAAGAATGGCATAATACAAAAAATAATCATTTACAATTAGATTTCTTGGATTTTTTGGTTGTTTGATGAAAATAGCAGTATATCCAGGTTCTTTTGATCCCATCACCAACGGACATTTAGATATTATTTATAGAGCAAAAGAAATCTTTGATAAAATCATCATTGCTATTGCAGTAAACTCTTCGAAAAAAACATTATTTACAATGGAAGAAAGAAAAGAATTGATTCAAAAAGTAATTCAAAACAGAAAAGAACTCAATGGAAATGTCGAAGTAGAAATTTTTACAGGACTTTTAACGACCTTTGCAAAACAAGTTAAAGCAACAGCAATTGTTCGCGGTATTAGAGCAGTGACAGATTTTGATTATGAATATGCTATTTATCAAGTAAATCGTGAACTTGCTCCTGAGGTAGATACCGTATTTCTTCTTGCGAGTAAAAAATATTCGTTTATATCCAGCACAATTATTAAAGAAGTTGCCCGATACGGTAGAGTATTGGATGAATATGCCCCACCAGAAATAAACGATGCACTTTTAAAAAAATTTGGACATAGGGAATAATTTTTTTTTAAAAAACTTGACTTTTATACAAAAAAAATTATTTATACAAAATGAGGAGGGAACTATGAAATTTAAACTGATACTCGTTTTGTCCATTTTAGTATTTTTGGAAAACTGTGCAATTTCTAGCTCATTGGATTCTATTTCGAATAGTGTGAATTCTGCTTCCAATTCGCTCAACAGCCTATCTACTTCTTTGGAATCTATATCTAAATCCTTTCGTTCTTCTAGCGAATCAATAAGCGACTCTAGCAAAAAAGAAGAAAAAAAACAACAACAAGCATACATCAACGATGTAAAATATTTTACAGTTTTTGCTATCAAAGAATCGATCCCATCGGATGAATATCTAAGAGAAGTAGGCCGCATTGCAAGAAACTATGGATTGTACAACTGGAAAGCATATCCAGCGACTTACGTCGGAATTGGAAAAGGAATTCGCGAAGCTCGTGTAAACAAAGTTCATTTTAATGAACTTTTAAGTGCAGTAAACCACGAAGAAATAAAAAATTTCTTGATACAAGGATATTATAATTAAAAATCATCTTAATGGATCAACATTATGATGTAATTGTAATTGGTACAGGTATAGGGGGCTTAACCACAGCCTCCTTGTTGTCTAAGTTATTCCAAAAAAAAGTTCTTCTTTTAGAGCAGCACTTTAAAGTTGGCGGTTTTACCCATACTTTTAGACGAAAAGATTTTGAATGGGATGTAGGTATACACTATATAGGTAATATGTATGAGGGTTCTTCTCTAAGAAGGTTGATTGACTTTCTTACGGATGGAAATCTCTTATGGAATAAAATGAAAGAACCCTTCGAAGAATTCATCAACCCTAAGATACGTTTAAAAGTCTACGGAAGTAAAGAACAATATATAGAAGAATTGATTCATCATTTTCCTAAGGAAAAAGATAACATTGTTCAGTATTTCGAAGATGTAGAGAAAACTTCTAAATGGTTTGCGATGCATGTAAGCTTAAAAACCTTGCCAAAACCTTTAAATGTATTACCATCTCCTTTAAATTTTGTAAAAAATGCATTGATTACAACAAAAGAATATTTAGATTTTCGCTTTAAAGATCCAGTTTTAAAATCAACGATTATTTCGCGATGGGGAGATTATGGTCTTCCTCCTTCTAAAAGTACATTTATTATCCATTCACTTATAGAAGAACATTATTTTAATGGTGGTTGGTATCCTGATGGTGGTTCTTCGAAAATTGCAGAGTTGATTTTGCCGAGTATTTATAAAAACGGAGGAAAGGTTTTATTATCCCATAGGGTAGATGAAGTTATCATCAAAAATGGTACAGCTATTGGGGTAAAAGTATCTCATATCCAAGGAGAAAAAATTAGAGAACAAAAAGAATTTTATGCGGATATAATCGTTTCTAATGCTGGTATCTATAATACAATAAAAAAAATGATTCCCAAATCCCAATTAGACAGCAATATGCAAAAAACGATTTACGAAATGGAAAAAGAACTGGACGATTTATTAACAGATACTTTAAGCAATGTTACGTTATATTTAGGTTTAAAAGATAATCCCGAAAATCATCAAATCGAAGGAAGAAATTATTGGATCTATCGTTATTTAGATCATGACGAATCTTTCCAAAGAAAATACGATCTTCTAGAAGGTAGACCCACAGGGGTATATGTATCCTTCCCATCGTTAAAAAATTCTCATGCAAAAGCACATACAGCAGAAATTATTAGTTTTGTTGGATATGAACCTTTCGAAAAATGGAAGTCTTCTCATTGGAAAAACAGAGGTCCATCCTACGAAGAGCTTAAAAACAAGATTACCGATAGCTTAATCGAATTTACAAATCAATATTTACCGAACTTGGCTTCTTTAATCGAATATAAAGAATTATCTACTCCTATAACCAATGAATTCTTTTCTATGCATCCCAAAGGGATCATTTATGGAATTCCTTGTACAGTAAAACGATTCGAAAAATCCTGGATAAGTCCTTATACACCTATCAAGAATTTATACATTACAGGTGCAGATGCTTCTTCGCCGGGCTTTGCTGGAGCTATGATGGGAGGGTTTCTTTCTACGGCATCCATCATGGGTTATAAAAGTGTTTTGTCGTTGTTTAAATTACTTGGTTAAATTGTTATATGAATAAAAATGAATTTTATCAATCGAAATACAATCACGATCCCGTAGTAGAAAATAAAGCCTTTTTGGAATATCCTATAAGAACGCTAGACCCTCCGATTTCTATTGTAGATCGAGCAAAAGAAATTGAAAAAGCGGATCAATGGATACAAGCTGGGGTAAACCAAAAATTAGATGTTATACTCAAACAGATTCGTTCTTTACAAAATCTTGCAAAAGAAATCATAGAAAAAGCAGAAGAAGATGCAAAACTCCATAGAATTTCTTGTAATTTCGAAAAAAAGCCAGGGATGATACTACATCTTTACGAAAGACCAACAGGAGAAAAATATTTTTCTTTGCTTTCTCCCGAAGAATGGGGTACGCCACCTCATAAATTTTTGGGAAGCTATAAATTAAATATTGATATGAGTTTTGAACGAATCGATCCTTTTCAAGACGAAAGTTAAAATTTTACGAAGGTGCTAATCCTTTATCTAATATTTTGATAATCGTATTTTTTCTTTTTTCGATAAATTCGTTCAATTCTTTTTCGTTAAAATCTAAGATCTGTTTCGCAATTGTAGTTTGCATTAAAGTAGATTCAATTAATCCTATAATACTGAGCATTACGTGTTCTTCTTCTATATCGTTTCGAATTTCTTGGGATTTTTGTAATTCTCTAATTTTGTTGAGTAAAAAAAACTTTTCCATGATGTTTTTAATTTCTTTGGGGTTTTGTTTTAGAAAGATCTTCTTCATGGTTTTTAAGCCACTTGCAATTTCTTGCATAAATATTTTTTTGAATTCTGGGTATTCGAAAAAGATTTCATAATAGGCGTTGACGGTTTGTCTTAAAAAAGTAATTCTATCTTTTGCATCGACGTTTTTTTCTGCGATAATTTGATCGAACAAGTTATGAAAGTATTCCATCACGGTTTCGTATAAGGTTTCTTTATCTTTAAAGTAATAGTGGAGCATTGCTTTATTGATTTTGGCTCGTTCTGCGATTTTTTGCATTCGTGCCCCATCGAAACCTCTTTCTGCAAACTCTTTGTAGGCAGCCTCCATAATCTTTTTTTTGGTTTCTATTTTATTTTTCTTTGTTTCTTTTAACATAATCAATATGATTTAAATAAAGATTGTTGGATTCAATTGTCAACCTAAAATTAAACAAGAATTTTTTTGATTGAAAGATAGATTTCTTCGTATCGCTTATAAGTATCTTGGATTAAATTTTGTGGTAAAGGAGGTGGGGGTGGCTGTTTATTCCATTGAATAGATTCTAAATAGTCGCGAATGATTTGTTTATCATAGCTTTCGGGAACTGATGTGTCTTTTTTCCAAAATCTACTGGAATCGGGAGTTAATACTTCGTCTATCAAATAGATTTTGTTATCTTTTATGCCAAATTCGAATTTTGTATCGCACAATAAAAAACCTGCTTCTTCTAGTAAAAGAGATGCTTCTTGAAAAATTGCTATCGATATTTCTTTTAATCGATCGGCTATTGGACCTATTTTTTGCTTCATATATTCGAAAGAAACATTGATGTCGTGTTTTCCTAAACTTTCTTTGGTTGCTGGGGTAAATATGGGCTCAGGTAATTTTGAACCAAAACTTAAACCATCGGGTAGAGCAATGCCACAGATACTTTTGGTTTTCTGGTATTCTTTCCACGCAGAGCCAGCTAAATAACCTCTTACAACGCATTCAAAATCAATTCTTTGGGTTTTGTGAACCAACATAGAACGATTCATCAATTCTTTGTAATGACAATATGGCTCAGGAAATTCCTTTATATCGTCTGTGATAAAATGGGTTTTGAAATCCAATGCTTCTGTTAATGTTTGGTTAGGAAATAGTCGCGATTTTTTGTTTTTGATGTATTTAAACCATAATACAGTGATTGCATTTAACAAAACCCCTTTGTTAGGAATGATTTCTCGAAAAATTACATCGAAGGCAGAAATTCGATCCGTAGAAACAATCAACATTTTTTCGTTATCTACTTCGTATAAATCTCTTACTTTTCCTTGATAAAATGGTTTTGGCATCATAATTTTATAAGGTCATTTTTATTTTGACTTGTTTGGCTTCTATTAAATTTTTTTATCGTCTTGTTGCAATAATAAACGATTTCGTCTACGGAATAGGTTTTTACATTTTTTTGAAAATCTACAAGTTTTGAGCCAGGGCAGGAATGGATTAGATTTTCTAATTCTTTGAGTTTCGAAAAATAAGAAGGCCAGAAAGGAAATGTTCTACATTGTAAAGGTCTTATAGGATAAATACTGCAACGATTCTTTTCGTCTAAAAAATAGCATTTATTGTAGGTTTTATGAATATATATTCCATTTTGATTTTTATGAAATATTCTTTGAGCCAATTGATTCCATTGATCCTCGTTTAATTTTAAGTATTTTTTAATGTTGATACAATCTTTTTGGGAGAAATAAACATTCCCTGGTCCATAACAACATTTACCACATTTGGTACAATCGAAAGAAAATGAGTTTTTATTTAAAGTAGCTAGGACCTGAAATTTGCTTACACCATTTGTAGGTATAGGAAAAATCAAGTTTTTTGCGTAAAAATATAGCTTTTTTATTTTTTTCATTAGAAAGGATAAATCTTATTATGTCATATAGAATAAAATAATTTTTTTCTAATACGAAATAATTTATAAAAAAGATATTAGGAAATTTTTTAAATACCCGAAAAGTTTATTAAGCATGAAGTTGTTTAACATAGATTTAAAATTCAGCCCAAAAGTATTAGAAGAACAAAACAAAACGAATTCTTTTTATCATCAAGAAAATTCGTTGTTTAAAAATATCTTGGAAGAGGCAATATCGTTTAAACAAAATAGCGAAGATTTTAAACCTGTTAATACATCTGAAAAAATTTCTAAGGAGATAGAACAGCCACCAAAAATCGAATCCGAAAAAGAAAAAAATTCAATCAAAAATCAAGAAGTTTTAGGTTCACAAAACTCAAAAGAACAACCTCAAAGTTCATCAATCGAAAAAGAACAAAAAAAAGAGATACAAACACCCCATACAAATCCATCATCAAACCATATACAAAATAACGATAGAATCATAAAAAAACAAAACCTACAAACAGAAGCTTCTTTAAGAAATAGAAATCCTTCGAATCAAGTCGTATCAAACTTGCAAAATATTACAACCAAGACCGAAGAAAATAAAAAAGAGATTAAAGATATTACGGGCATTTCTGCATTTTTAAACATTACAAAACAAGTAGAAGTTTTTAACAAACAAACAATTATAGATAAAAGTACTTTTAAAATTACTCCATCCCAAGAAATAAATAAAAATTCTTTTGTCATTCATCCAGAACAACTTCGTTCTTCTAAAAAGGATTTATTTCCTCCTTCTTTCGAGGTCAAACAAAAGAAAAATACCAAACAATTATTAGAAGAAACATTCTTCGCACAACCCAAAAAAGAAGACAAAAACATCAAAAATACATCAAATCCTAAACCAACCTCGCAAGAAATTTTAACAGAAAATAAAAACGAAATCAAAAATCAACAACAGAATTTTTCTAAAATCGAAGTTTATGTTAAGCCAGAGTTAAAACTTAAAGAAGGTTTATCAAAACAACCATCGTTTGCCCATAAAGAACATAGCGATAGACCCTTTGATCAAAATTTTCATTTTTCCAACATCAACACAAAAAATTTCGTAAAAAATGATGTAAATCCCACATTCCAAGAGAAATTGCAAGAAAGTATAAAATCTGCGTTAGAAGAGATTATTTCCAAAGCAAAAATCCAATTAGGGAAAGATCATTTTAATGCACAAATCAGGCTTAATCCATCTATTTTTGGCTTTATGTCTGTTGATATGCGATACGAGAATGGTTCGATGATTCTTAAAATCTTGGTAGATAATCAAGAGGTATTTAAAAAATTACAAGATAATTCGGAATCAATCAAATTTGAGTTTGCAAAACAAGGGATAAACGTAGACAACTTAGAAATCAAATTTAAAGAAACAGAAAGCTTCGCGAATCGAAACTTTCAGGAGAATCATTTCGCTTTTGATTTTAATGGCAATAATCAAAACCAACGCGATAATTTATACTTAGAACAAAATCAAAACAATTTTTTTGTTGGTGATATTCTAAAAGATCAGGAAGATCGTAATCCTACGCAAGAAATTGGCAATGATTTACGCGATAGTTTTGAATATCATCGCGATGATGAAGATTTTACGTATAATAAAGTTTTATCCATGAATACAAAACAAAAAAAGGAATATTGGGGGTAGTTTATGGATGTAAATTTAATCAAAAAGAATTATATCAACCAAGATAAAAGTGTTAAAATTCAAGAACATCTAAAACAAAAAGAATTTATAGAAAAAAACAACTTGCAAAATGTTGATATTGTAGATAAAGCGAAATCTCTTGGTAAAGACGATTTTTTAAAACTTTTGATAGCTCAACTTTCTCACCAAGATCCTACAAAACCTATGTCGGATCAAGAGTTTATCGCTCAAATGGCTCAGTTTTCTGCATTAGAACAAATGCAAAATATTGCTAAATCTATCGATACGATGAATCAAAGTCAAAATTTTTATTATTTAGGAAAATATGTAATTGGTAGAGATAGTATTTCTGGTGAAGAGGTAGCAGGAGTTGTAGAGGCAATTTTTAAAGATGAATCTGGCGAAACCTATCTTAAAGTTAAGGATCATGCAGTAAATCGATCGAATGTAATGGTGGTAGGGCTTCCAGAAAATTTTATTAAGAACCATGCTCCCAATAGAGAAACACAAAAACCATTACAGTCTTCCGAAACAGAAAATCAATTAAAGCAATATAATCAAAATATTTTAACAAAATAAAGGGGTAAAAAACTATGATGCGTTCCTTATATTCTGGTGTATCTGGGTTAAAAAATCATCAAATTCGAATGGATGTAATTGGCCACAATGTTTCTAACGTGAATACTCATGGCTATAAAGCAGAAAGGGTCAATTTTATGGATTTATTGAGTCAGGAACTTTCTGGGGCTTCCGAACCAAAAGAAAATATCGGTGGTATAAACCCTCAACAGGTGGGATTAGGTTCTTTGATTGCCTCTATCGATAAATTGATGACCCAAGGAAGTTTACAAAATACTGGAAAAAATACGGATGTTGCGATATCTGGCGAAGGTTTTTTTATCATTCGAGATGGGGATAAACAATTTTACACACGTGCAGGTTTTTTTGATATTGATAAAGATGGTTTTTATGTTCATCCTGGCACTGGTTTACGCGTACAAGGTTGGAATGCAAGGACAGATCAGAATGGAAATGCTTATATTAACACTGCAACAACCATAGAAGATATAAGAATTCCTCTATACCAAAAGAAACCAGCAAAAGCAACAACAGAAGTCGTGTATCAATCGAATTTGAACCAAGCAGTAGAAATCGTTCCACCAGATGCAACAGAAGATCAAATTCGCGAGTTTATCCAAGGTCCACCAGAAAAACGTAGAGGACATTTAACTACCATAAATATCTATGATCCCGAAGGAAATAAAAGAGAACTTCGATTAGAGATCTATAAAGTGGGCGAAAACCTTTGGCGTGGAAGGGTGAACATCGATAATGCAGAAAATATCACTGTGAATGTTGTAGGTCCAGGTGGTGTAGATACCAATGTACCTGGAAATAATCAATTCGAAATTGGTTTTACTAGTGATGGTAAGATTGCTTCTGTTAGTGATGGTGCAGATACTTTGAATTCGGGAAGTTTAGATGTCTTTGTGACTTTTAGAATCCCTGGAAATCCAGAACCTCAAACTATTAAGTTAAAAATGGGAGAAGCTGGGACTGTAAATGGTGTAACTCAATTTGCTTCTGAGTTTACTACTCGGGCAAAAGAACAAGATGGTTACCCCATGGGATATTTAGAAGCATTTACCATCGATAATACTGGAACAATTATTGGAACTTACACAAATGGAGTTAAAGAACCATTAGCGAAGATCGCACTTGCAATTTTTACCAATCCAGCTGGTTTAAACAAAGAAGGTGAAACAAAGTTTAGTTATTCTATGAACTCGGGAGAACCCAATATTGGAGAAGCTGGTTCTGGAGGAAGAGGAAAAATCTTAGCAGGGCTTTTGGAGATGTCGAATGTGGATTTAACCGATCAATTTACAGATATGATTGTGACTCAAAGAGGTTTTCAGGCGAACTCTAGGACAATCACAACAACAGATCAAATGATACAAGAGGTCTTAGGATTAAAACGATAAGAATAAGAGCTCCTTTTGAGCTCTTACTTAATTTACTAACTCTTCTTGGATAATTTTTTCGAATTCTTGGATAGGTACAGCACCGACTAATCTTCTACCATTGATAAAAAAGGTTGGAGTTCCACTTACACCTAACTTAGAACCTTCTTGGATATTTTTATCAACTTCGCTTTTAATGTTTGGATCGCTTACACAATTTTGATATTCTTTTTGGCTTACACCCAAAGCTAAAGCTTTTCGTTCTAAGGATTCTTTTTTAAAGTCTTCTTGTGTTCTCTTTTCGGAAAAGATTGCATCGAAGAAATCCCAGAATTTTTCTGGCTTTAACTTATAGATACATTTACCCGCTATATGTATATTCATTGCGTTTTGATGGAAATCTAACGGAAAATCTTTAAAAACCCACTTAATTTTATCTTTGTATTTTTCTCGTAATTCTCTTGTGGTTTTTTGGGATTTTAAACAATAAGGACATTCAAAATCAGAAAATTCTACAATAACAACTTTGGCATTAGGATTACCTCTTGTAGGACTTCCTTCGATGTTTACTTGGACTCTTTCGAATGGTTCAATAAATCGATATTTTTCTTTTAGACGTGCAATTTCTTTTGCGAATGCTTCTTGGATTTTTCCTTGTTTTAAGTAATTAATAATGCGAAATTCTATGTCTTTTTTATCTACCCCTTTGGGAATTTGACCAGCTTCTTTTAATTTATTGTAGAATTCGTCGATTTCTTGTTGGGTGGGATTTTCTGCATTTTTTTGAATTTCTTGCATATATTGATCTAATGTTAAGCCTTTCGATTTGGCTTCTTTTTCGAACATTTTTTGGTGAGCTAACTCAACTAATAATTCTTTTACGTTTTCTTCGTATTGTCTACGTAATTGTTTAAAACGTTCAGGCATTTCTTTAGCTAGATCACTTTCGGTAATCTTTTTTCCATCTATTTCTACATATACACTTTCTTGTTTACAAAATGTTATACTAAATATAATTAATAAAAAAAATATATTTTTAAACTTCATGTTTTATTCTCCTGTTTTTTTAAATTAATAAAGAATTGGAATTTTGAAAAATGATTTTTTTCAATTCCATGTTTTCTGGATAAACAATCAAACCTTGATAATCTGGTAAACAAAATTTTAGGATAAAATGATGTTTTTTGTTTTGATTTAGTTTATCTTTAAGATAAAAAAGTTTCTCTTGAAAATATGCTTCTTTTTGTCTATCGTAGTAGATCATAATACTAGGACCAGAACCAGATAAACTAATCCCATAACATCCAATGTTAGAAATATATTCTTTTATTTCTTTGATATAGGGTAGTTGGGTAAATCGAATCGGCTCATGGATTCTATCTGATTGTAAAGCATAGATAAGATATTCTGGGTTTTGGGAATGAATATATTCTAACCAAAGCAGACAACCCTTCATGTTGGATAAAACTTCATCTCTTTGGTAATATTCTTTTAGTTTTTTTCTACTGTCATCTGTGGAAATTTCGAAATCGGGAATTAAAGCACATAAACCTAATTCTTCGGGAATTTGTTTTTTTATAATATGTTTGGAATTATAACAAAATACCCAACCACCAATTCTTGCAGGTACAACATTATCGGGATGGTTTTCTAATTCCAAAAATGAATCAATTTCTTGTTCTATTGTTAGATGAATATGTTTTTTATTTAAAACCCTTTTTGCTACTTGTACGCCAGCAACAATTGCAGTAGCAGAAGAGCCAAATCCTTTTCCCACAAAAACATCCATATAAATATGAGCGCGCCAACGAGGGAAGTCTTGCTCCTTGTATTTGTATTTTAATAAAACATTTTTGTAAGATTGATAGATTAAATTTTTTGATAGTTCAGAAAAAGGCAGTTTCTCGCCTTCTATATTAAAGATTTCGTATTGTGAATTTTCGTCAAAGACAAATTCAATGTAGGTGTATAAGTTTAAAGCTAATCCAAATACATCAAATCCCGGACCAAGGTTTGCGGTTGTTGCTGGAATACGAATTAAAAAATTTTCCATAATGAGCCTAAAAAGATTCTAATCCATCATACAGGTTCCAGTGAACTTAGAACCCGATTCAACTTCTAAATCTTTGCAGGTTAAATCTCCTCTTAAATAAGAATTTTTTCTGATAATGATTTTATTTTCTGCGATTACATTCCCTTTAAGTTTTCCATAATGTTCTAGATTTTTTGTTTTAATATCTGCTTCTACATCGCCAGTTGGACCTATAATCAGGTTTCCAAAAGATTCTATCGTTCCTTGGAAAGATCCGTCAATTTTTACTGTATGATCAAATTTAAGATGACCTCGAAATTTAATATCTTTGCTTATAATCGTTTGTTTATCCATTTAAGTTTTGATATTTTTTTTATGATACGGCCGTCAAGTGTTTCCGATATTTTTATTGATGAAATCTTACACAAGAATCAAAAATTTAGATAATGTAATCATAAATTCTAACATAGAAGAAGACAGCAAAGAATTTTTATTGAACCTCTGGAAAAGAAAAAAACCAGCGCCTGGATACAATCGTGCTTATACAGCAGAATTTCCTGATGGCACCAAAGTCAATATAGAATACAATTTCGTACGAGAAGTTGTTAAGATTGAATTTTTCCCCTCTGATGATACAAGGCATTTTTATGTAATGATTCAGAGAGGAACCATATTACAAGAAAGAGAGTTTCAGTCCAATCGACCTGTATCGTTATTTTCGCGATTAAGCAAATACAAAAAGTATTTTAGCTATTTGTATGATGAACAGGTTTTAAAAACCGTTGGTGGTTGTTATGAAATTCCGTTAGAATCAAAACATCCTTATGCAACAAGAGACTTTCATCATTTGCAGTTTAAAAAAATCATCAAGTTTAAACCAAAACTTTTTCGCGAGCGAATTACAGAATACCTAAAGCAAAAAGAACTAAGACAAAATCAATATAAGGGTATTAAGAAGATTCTCTATCGATTACCTTCGGACATTTTTGATGGCTTGATGATTTTATTTTTATTTTATCTGTTTTATTTAGGGAAATTGTCTGCGATAAATTTTAGTTTAACATCAATTTTATATAGTGTCATGACGGGATTTTTAGACATTTATTGGCGAAGAAGAAGTCCATTGATTACAAAAGCTTTATTATTTTCTATTCCAGGACTTGTGATTTTTTGGTTTCATTATCAGTTATTAGAGTGGGGAATTGATGAACCAGCTCATAAATATCTAAACGTACTTTTCTTTTTATTAAAAGAGAAAATTGGTCTAACCTAGTATAAAAATTGCTTTACTTATAGATATTTGGATTAAATGTAAGAAAAAATATGGCAACAACTATCGAAAATAAGTATGTTATATTTACTCTTGATGAAGAAGAATATGGATTTGATGTATCGAAAGTATTAGAAATTGTTCGAATAGAAAAATTGATACCTGTTCCTCATTCCAAAGATTATTTTTTGGGGATGGTTGACATACGAGGAAAGGTTCTTCCCGTAATTGATTTAAAGAAAAAACTGCATATTCATCAAGAGAACTCACGCATTCCAGAAAAAATTATTATTGTAGAATTGATGAATAAAAGAATTGCATTAGCAGTGGATAATGTATTAAACGTTTTAGATCTTTATCCTGACGAAATCGATTCAAGCCCCCCAGCGGTTAAATCCTTCCATACAAAATATATTTATGGAGTAGGTAAAAAAGATAAACGATTGATTATATTGATCAATTTGAATTCTTTATTTACCGAAGACGAAATTAAAGAACTATTTTTGGGATAAAATTGTTTTAATCCCTATTTGGTTTCAAAATTTTAATTTATTTATATCAATTTAATTACGCGAAAACTTTTATTTTTCTAGTTTCTATCTGTTATTTTTTCTATTATTTTTGATTTTGTTTATTCAGATCCAACCCATGTATATTCATTAAAACATAAAGATAGAATGAATGAAAAAAAATTTCAAAAATTTGCACGATAAAACCAATTTTTGTTTGACGAAAGAATGAATTATAAAAAATTGATTTCACTGATGAGCGAGAGGCCGTAGCTCAGTCGGTAGAGCACCTCCCTTTTAAGGAGGGGGTCCTGGGTTCAAATCCCAGCGGCCTCAAATGCCCCGTTCGTCTAGTGGTTAGGACATCGCCCTTTCACGGCGGTAACAGGGGTTCAAGTCCCCTACGGGGTGCTTTTTTTTTAATAAAAAAAATCTCCGATGGAAAGTTTGAAATTGTACGTCTAATTTCAAATTTGCTAAACATAGAAAAAATTCAGATTTTTAAGAGAATAATACTTTTTATTGTGAAGAGAGAGCTAAAAACAAAATATGGAAAAAATTCACCCAAAAATTAATGATTATTTATAAAATTAATATATTATCAACCGAATTCATCCAAAAAACTACAAATAATTTCTCTTGATTCGTAACTTCCTTGCTTTTCGTAAGAATAATTATTTATCCAATGTTCAGGCAAAGCAGGATCAAAAACATTTCTTGGCAACTGCGGAAATGCCACCAAGGGAATTATCTCGTATCCCTGAGATTGCATCTCCCATTCTATCATAATTCTTAACATTGCACTAATTGAATACCCCACAAAATGTCTTGTTTCGAACAACTTACTCCATAAAACGGGATTCATATTGATGGTTCTTCTCTTGTATTGTTTGGTTCTGGGCTGAT
>FMJZ01044436.1_pt1 | contig 28390 bp, 25 predicted proteins | sample 1987881 | NCBI WGS metagenome assembly FMJZ01 (sample SAMEA4378227, study PRJEB15110) | soil metagenome | biome: soil; feature: Field; material: Soil | place: India | collected 2015-03-11 | depth 0 m
ATATTCTCCTGCAATAAAACATACGCTTCACTAACTCAGAGACACAAAAGTATACAATCACTATCCCAATGATACCCAAGAGAATGTGTGGGGGGAGAGGCTGAAAGCCCATAATCGATGCCAGGAAAGAATACGGAAGGTAGAAAACCAAGGCCAGGACAAAAACGGAAACTCCAAGAAGGCTCTTTGCAGGAAGGTTGCGGAAAAAGGGCAGACGGGTACGAAGAGCAAAAATAACCGTGACAGCGGAAAGCACCGATTCCGCGAACCATCCGGTTTGGAAAAGAGTCTGATTGACTCCCAGAAAAAGGAGAAACCCAAAAGTGGCAAGATCAAAGAGAGAGCTCAGAGGACCAAAAGTTACCATGAAGCGTCGGATAAAGCTGACGTCGAAGCGATGAGGCATATCGATGTAGGTTGTATCAACGTGGTCAGAGGCAATGGTCATCTCAGGAAGGTCTGTGAGGAGATTGATGAGGAGAATTTGCTTGGGCAAAAGAGGAAGGAAGGGCAGAAAAAGAGAGGCCAAAGCCATACTGAACATGTTTCCGAAATTAGCACTCGTGGCCATAAAGACGTACTTCAGGGTGTTGGCAAAAATCTTCCTCCCCTGAATCACTCCCTCCTTAAGCACTCCCAGGTCCTTTTCGAGAAGGACAAAATCAGCAGCTTCTTTGGCGACATCTGCTGCCGAATCCACCGAAATGCCCACATCAGCGCTGTGGAGAGCGAGGGCATCGTTGATGCCGTCACCCAGAAAACCGACCACGTTACCCGTCTTCTTCAGGGCAAGAATAATTCTTTGCTTTCCCTGTGGGTCAACTTCGGCAAAAACATCGGTTCTTTCTACCACGGATAAAAGAGCCACGTCGCTCAGCGTGTTGAGCTCTCCTCCACTTACGATTTTCTCTGCTCCAAGACCCACAGCTTGGCTCACCGCTTTTGCCACAAAGCGATTATCTCCCGTGATGACTTTCAGCCGCACTCCCAGTCTCTTGAGCTCAGCAAGAACCCCCGCTATTCCCTCTTTGGGAGGGTCAAAAAAGGAGAGAAAACCCACAAAGGTCAATTCTTTCTCGTCTTCTCGACCGAAAGAGACACGAGGTTCAACCACCTTACAGGCCACGCCAAGGACTCGAAGACCCCGCTCACCAAAGGTGTGGTAAAGACTCAAAATGCGTTCTCGGTCAGAAGGCGTAAGGGAATGCTCCTCTCCTCCCTGAAGGAAAGAAGAGGAGACTTCCAGGATTTTCTCCAGAGCACCCTTGGTGATCAGGCACATTCTCTGTCCTTCTTCCACCACCACGGTGAGTCGCTTGCGCTCAAAGTCATAGGGGACCTCGTCGACTTTCTGGAAATCCTCCACCCTCACTGGACGGGAAGAGAGTATAGCTGTATCAAGAGGATTGACAAAGCCGGTTTGAAAATAGGCATTGAGGTAAGCCCTCTCTAAGACAAACTCTGAGGGATTCCCATCTGCCCCATAGGCTCCTTCAAGTTGCATAACTCCTGCGGTGATGGTTCCCGTTTTATCCACGCAGAGAACATCCATGCTCCCAAAATTCTCGATGGCCGCCAAACGGCGCACGATAACCCCAGTCTTTCCCAGGAGTTGCGAGCCACGGGCAAGAGTGGTGACAATGATAGCCGGAAGAAGCTGAGGAGTGAGTCCTACAGCCAGGGCGATAGAAAAAAGGAGAGAGTCAAGAACTGGACGATGAAAAGTCACATTGAGGGCGAAAATGGCAAAAACGAGAACAAGCGTTACCTCTGAAAGCAGATAACCAAGACGACGAATACCTTGTTCAAACTCGGTTTCCGGGGGCCGGAAACGGAGCCGATGAGCAATCTGTCCCAGGACAGTTCTCTTCCCAGTCTGCACCACAAGCATTTTCCCAGTACCACTGTGGACACTTGTCCCCATGAATACCACATTCCGGCGCTCTGCAAGACTACCCTGGGTCTTGGAAACTCCGGGTATCTTTTCGGCAGGAAAGTTCTCCCCAGTCACCATGGCCTGGTCCACAAAAAGATCGTGGACCTCAAGAACCACTCCATCCCCAGGGATAAGACTTCCCGGAGAGAGAGGGACAACGTCCCCTGGGACGATTTCCTCTATGGATACAGACTCTTCCCTCCCTTCTCTTAGAACTTTACACCGGACAGTGACCCGCTTTCTGAGGCGTTCTAAAGCAGTGTTCGCACCGTACTCCTCAAAGAAGCTCAGGATGGCACTGAGCATGACAATACTGAGGATAATCGCCGCATCAAGAAAATTCTGCACCACGGCCGATACCACCGTGGCAAAGACAAGAATAAGAACAATAGGGCTTTTGAACTGCGAAAGGAAAGAAAAGAGGGGTGAAAAACGCTTTCTCTCCTCCAGGCGGTTTGGCCCCACATGTGTACGACGTTCTTCGGACTCTTGTCGGGAGAGCCCCAAAGAGGGCTCCACACCTAAGGCATGCGTCAGAACCTCGGATGGAAGAGCAAAAAACGCCGAAAGGTCTGCTAAAGCGTTAACCCTCTTCTTCTCTCTCAAGCCAACTTCTCCAGATTACAGTATCAAGGATGTCCCGTTTTATCTGGGAAAAACCACCGTCGACAAAAAGCTCGTCCTCAATTAGAAAGGGCCTGGAAAATGTCGTACTTCCGAAAAGAGAGATACCGGTCAGTCATGACGTTGAGAGGTTTTTTGGTGAAACGGAAGTTGTCAGCAATGTAGAGCAGCAGGTCATCAAGCTGGTATTCCCGGGCCACGGCGCTCTCGCTTGCCCGGCGATAGAGCTCTACTCCCTTTTCTTCAAGCTCCTCTCCCCGACCTCGGAAATGCCGAAGCCAGGTACGCTTGGCAAAAGAGGCATGGAGACCTCCAAAGAGTTGCTCCGGGAATATACCGCTCACAAAGAGGGCAATATCTCCGGCCCGCTTGAGGAAGATGAAGCGATAGGGCTCTTCCACCCGCTCGCTGAGTTCGACAAGGAGTTCAAGGTCGAAGTCCGAGAGAGTTTTTTTAAAGTATACACCCTGTCCTCGACGGATATACACCGTGAAGTTGTTGATGCGGATAAAGGAAACCAAAAGTTCCACAAGATAGTCTCGCAAGGTTTCTCGGGCGAGTACTTCAAGGACCTTCTTGCCATCAAAGACTGGCACCACGGTGCGGTACCCGATGCGCTCGAGCGTATAGGACTCCCGTTCTATGTCCCGAATGACTCGTCTCAAGAGAAGCTCAAAATAGAGATAGGGGCTCACCTGCACAAAGAAACGCTCATCTTGTGCTATTCTGGCAAAGAGAGTGTCATTTTCAAGAACCTGATTGAGGACTTCAGGGTCGTTCTCCACGAGAGACAGAAAAGCCCCTTTTTCCTCGCCCCTACAGAGCACATCAGCGAGGAAGCGAAAATCCGAGGGAGTGAACTTGGAAAAAATCCTCCGCACGTTTCGTCACTCCTCAAAAAACAGTCTAAAAACTCTCGGCATAAAATCGCTAACACCCTTCGCCTCCCTACATATTATATAAACATACCGGACCATCTGCTTCTTCCAGAATCCACAAAAGTCGAGAATTCTTACCGCTACATGCTAAAACATATACGTAGGCCTGAAAGCCCAAAACATAACTCCTGGACAGAGAGTAAAACTGAAAACTTGCAGAGCTTTCCTCAAAAAGAACAGGAATAAAAATAGTTTTTTCGGTACTGCCTCGTCTTAAGCACGTTACATCACAATGTCTCTTACAAACACAGCCTTCCCTGACGATAGGCAGTGATGTAGTTCATACAGAACTCGTCTCTACCCATAAGGGCCTCTGAGGCAAAGAGGATGGACATAAGTTCCCGGTCGAGGGGGTCAATGATGGCAGCATCAAGTCCATACCCCACACAGAGAGCAAGGAATGCCCTATTGAGAAGCTTGCGGTTCGGCATGCCAAAAGAGATGTTGCTCAACCCGCATATAGTCCGCACCCCAGGAAATCTCTCCTTTATAGTCTTCAGAGTTTCAAGGAAAATCTGGCCTTGCCTTTGGTCAGTCCCGATGGGAACGACAAGGGGATCGACAAAGAGTTTTTCTCTGGGGACTCCATATTCCTCGGCGGCTCTGACGAGAAATTCCACGAGCTGCAGACGGTCAGAAGAGGTCTGTGGAATCCCTCCTTCTCCCATGGCCAGTCCCACCACAAAGGCTTCGTACTCCTTTGCCAGGGACAAAACGGCTTCAATGCGAGATCTTTCTGCAGTAAAGGAGTTAATCATGACCTCCTTCTTACGATAGACTTTCAAAGCCCGAACAAGGGCTTCGTCGTTCGCCGTGTCAAGGCAGAGTGGAATCTCAACCACTCCCTGCAAGAGTTCAACAAGCCAGGGGAGATTTTCCACTTCTTCCTTGGCCTCAGTCCCGGCGTTAACGTCGAGAAAGTGAGCCCCTGCCGCTTCCTGTTTTTTAGCCTCCTCGACAAGAAACTGCTCGTCTTTCCGTTCCAAAGCTTCTCGGATGGGTTTACGGGTGGCATTGATGCGTTCGGCCACGATTAACACAGCTCCACCTCCTCTTCAGAGATTTCCTCCATCGCAAATTCTTCTTTGAAGGGCTGTGCCAAGTAAAAAGACCCAGCCACCACAAGAGGCAAGCCAAGAGACAAAGCCTTTTGCCAGGCCTCTTCTTTCGCCCGATAGGGGTCCCTCACAAGCTCACAGGGAATGTCCAAAGAAGCAAAAAGAGAGAGAAGTCCTTTCCCAGGAATGGCCTTGGGATGAAGGGGCTCAGTGAGGATGACACAATGCGCCACCGGAGCCACCTCTGCAGCAATGCCGGCAACATCCTTCCCCTCCAAAAATCCCAAAAGGTACACTGCTTTCTCAACTGCAAGGTATTCCCGCAGCGCTCTCAGAAGGGCCTGAAAGGAAGCTCGGTTGTGGGCCACGTCGAAAACGAGGAGTGGGTCCCGGGACAAAATGTCCACCCTTCCTGGCCAGCGCAGGGAGGAGATAGTCTCCCTTATGAGGTCCGGAGAGAAATCAAGGCCCCACTCTCGTAGGACAAGAAGAGCAGTCAGGAAATTGGTGACCTGATGGTCTCCCAAAAGGGGAAGCGTCACCTCTCCCCTTCCCCACCCCTTTACCTCAAAGACGCATCGCGAGCCTCTTTCACTCCGCTCAAGGATCGACACCCGCGAGTTTCCCGACACCTCAAAAACCGGGGTTCCTTTTCTTCTTGCCTCCTCAAGAATCGTTACATAGGCTTCTGCTTTTTGCGGAGCAAGGACAAGAGGAACACCAGGACGGAGAATCCCGGCTTTTTCCCTGGCGATGCTTTCCAAAGTGTATCCCAGAACCTCCATGTGATCGAAGCTCACCGGGGTGATGACTGTCACCCGAGGTTCGATGACGTTCGTGGCGTCAAGTCTCCCTCCAAGGCCTACTTCGACCACTGCCACATCCACTCCCCGGCGCAAAAAGTACAGAAGCGCCAGGGCCACCGAGACTTCAAAGTACGTTGGCTTCCCCCAGGGAGAATCGAAGGCCATAGCCTCCACGATGGGTTTCACCTCGGCCACCAGGACAGCCAGCTCTTCAGGAGCAATGTACTTTCCTCCCACCCGGATGCGTTCCCGAAAGGTGAAAAGGTGAGGCTTGGAATAGAGACCACACTGCAGACCAAAGGCACTGAAAAGGCGGAAGAGCATATAGGAGGTACTCCCCTTGCCTTTCGTTCCAGCCACAAGAACGGTAGGGAGAAGTTTCTCGGGGTTCCCCAGCCGCTGCATAAGTTCCCGCATCCGCTCGAGCTTCAAATCTGCGTACACCATGCGGGTTTTCTCGTAATTGATGAGCCCATAGAGATACTCAACGGCCTCCCTGTACTCCATATCAGTACTCCTCCGGCATTCGCAAGAGCTCCTCGTAAGAGAACATCGGACCGTCCTTGCACACGTAGTACGGTCCGATGTTGCACCTTCCACACTTTCCCAAGCCACACTTCATTTTCATCTCAAGAGTAGTGATGATGTCCCCCGGCGCAAATCCCATCTCCACGAGGACTTTAATAGTGAACTTTATCATAATCGGTGGCCCACAGACAACGCTCTTCCACCCAGAAGGAGGAAAGGTGAACACCTCACGAAGCACCAAGGGCACAAGGCCTATTCTGCCCTCCCAGGAAGGGTCTCCCTCATCAACCGTGACACATAGGGTGAGGTCTTCTCGCCCGCTCAACTGCTCGAGTTCCCGGCGAAAAACGAGATCTTTTGGGGTACGAGCTCCATAGAGGATGAAGATCTCCTCAAAGGAGGACCGATGGGAGGGGTGCAAAACGTACTTTATAAGTGACCGCAGAGGAGCCAGGCCAATGCCTCCCCCGATAAAGAGGAGGTGGCCACCCATAAGGTACTCTAAGGGGAAGCCTCGGCCATAAGGACCCCGGAGGCCCACAAAATCTTGAGGGTTCAGGCGGTGTAAGGCATTCGTGACATTCCCCATGCGTTTGATGCTGAACTCAAGGTACTCCGAATCGGTGGGGGAAGAGGAAATGGAAAAGGGAGCCTCTCCTGCCCCGGGAACGAAAATCTCTGCAAATTGTCCCGGCTGATAGAGAAAGTTGCCGGGCCTTGGTAGACGAAAGGTCTTGATGTCCTTCGTCTCCTCAACAATCTCAGCAATGGGGAGAAGGGTTGGACAGAGTTCACGCATCGTGCACCATCCTCTCCACGGCTTCTTGAATATTCCAACCCACGGGGCAGACCTTGAGACACTTTCCACACCCCACACACCCAAACTTCCCCGTACGAAGGGGAAAATAAGAGAACTTGTGGAGCACTCGCTGGCGGACTCGCTGTTCTTTCCTCCCTCGAGGGTTGTGGGAAGAAGCATGAAGGGTAAACATGGGAAACATGCAACTGTCCCATGTGCGGACCATCGCTCCTTTGAGCCTCCCATCGGCGACAAGATCAAAACAAAAACAGGTAGGACAAAAGAAGGTACAGGCTCCACAGTTCAAGCATGACCAGGTTATCTCCTCCCACGTCGCACTCTCAAAATGTTCATAGAGTCGCTCAGGCAACCAGGAAGGAAAGGGAGGAGGAGCCTGTACCTCGAGGAAAGACACAATTTTGCGAAGCGCTTCCTGGTCATGGGTGGTGGGGGGTCGACCTTCGACATCGCCCTCCCCAAGGCCCTCAAGGTACACCCCGGAGGAGAACGGAAGAATGAAGAGGTCCTCTGTTCTGTGGAAAAGGGGATGGCCTCCTACCCGGGTGCAAAAGCAGGTCTTCTCCATAAAGGTACATCCCACAATGCCAATCTTCAGCTGTTCTCGACGTCTGCGGTAATACCCATCGCCAGGAGATTCTTCAAGGAAAATCTGGTCAAGAACGTCAAAGAGGGCCCTGGCCTCACAGGGGGCAAGAAGGAGAGAGGCAGGTTCCACCGGGAATTCTTCGGGGTATAATTCCCACTGCCTTTCCCGAAAAATGTACCGGTAGAGACATTCCCGAGGAGGGAAAAGGAGGGTCTTGAATGTCACCGGAGTCAAAAACTCCTGCGGAACAGCATGGAGGTGTTCCCGCACAAGAGGAGTCACAAAAGGATTCATCTTCCTAAGCCACCCTACAAAGGCTTCCCACGAAGTCACTATACCCCTATCGAATGAAAGCATCCGGATCTTCCTCCCGATACACTAAAAGAGGCGGCTTCGCTTCAAGATCGACTCCTGCCTCAAAGGTAAAGTACTCCCGAACAACTCCAGAGAGCGCACAGGGTAAAAGGGCAACGGGAATGTCAAGAGGACAGGCTCGCTCGCAGGCTCCACACTCCACACACCTCCCTGCCAAGTGCATAGCCCTCCCCAGGTGAAACACCAGGTTGTCCTTGAGGGAGGGAGCAGGGTGAGCGAAAAGAGGCCTCTGGAGCTCCACGAAGCACTCTCGACAGTAACACATGGGACAGGCATTGCGGCAGGCGTAGCATCGGATACAGCGGGAAAGTTCCAAGGAGAAGAACTCCCAACGATTCTGAGGGGGCATCTCCCAGAGCCTGACGATATCACTGCTACCCCCAAAAGAATGTTTCTCTATCCTCTCACCCACCAGAACGTCAAAGAGAGGAGGATTAGGGTGCACACACCGTGCACAGGTTCGGTCAAGAAACTCCAAAAGGGAGAAGGACCTTCCCCGCACAAGGAGGCTCGTTCCTCGAATCTCAACGTCGCCTTCCTCAAGCTCCCCGAAATGATGAAGGAGTTTCTTTTGGTCAAGTATACCCTGGCAGGACACTCCGATGACGAAGAGCTCTTCCCGCCTTATCTGTCCCTCTTGCACGAGGACGGCAATGGCCCTTGCATCACAACCCTTGGCAACCACTGCTAACCTCTGAAGGGGCCTGTCGCGGGATACAAGATACCGGGCGAAATTCATCCCACAAAACGGGTTAAAAACAAGGTTGCTGAGCTCAGAGGGAGTGCGAAAAATAAAAGGCCGAGTCGACAGGGGAAGAGAACCTGAAACGTACCCTACAACCCCTTCCACGTCTCCCGACTCAAGAAGCTTACAGGATATACGAAGAATCTCGGTCTCGTACATAGACATCGATCTCCTCACTGAAGGCTTTCTGCGGCCCTAAGCGTCGAACAACCTCGGTGACTTCCCGCACCACCTGAGCAAAACGCCCCCCTTCGGAGGCCGAAACCCAGGAGAAGTGTACCCTTCCCTCCAGTCCTAAAAACCTCAGAAGTTCATGGAGGAGGAAGAACTTCCGTCGGGCAAAGTAGTTACCACTCAGGTAGTGGCAGTCTCCAGGATGGCATCCCGAAACGAGTACCCCATCAGCTCCTTCGCGTAGAGCCTTAAGAATGTAAAGTGGGTTGATACTTCCTGAACAAGGCACTCGCACGACCCGGATATTGGGGGGATATTGAATACGACTGACGCCTGCAAGGTCAGCCCCGGCGTAGCTACACCAGTAACACAAAAAGGCCACAATTTTCGGCTCCCACTCACCATTCATAGAGGCACTCCACCTCAGACAGCACGGCCTCAGGGACAAGACCGAGAATTCGAATCGCACTGCTTCTACAGGTAGCACTGCACAGGCCACAGCCTTTACAGAGAGCCCGGTTTACCTCGGCAACTCTCTTCTCGGCGTTCACCGTTATCGCCTTGTATTGACAAATCCTTTCACAGTCCCCACAAGCCATGCACCTTCTCTCCTCAACGAAAGCTACCTGGGCTTCGGTGAAGATAGAGTCATGGCTCAAGAGGGTCATAAGGCGGGATACTGCAGCCTTGGCCTGGAGTATGCTCTCTTCAGCAAGCTTGGGGCTATGAGCCATGCCACAGACATAAACCCCTTCGGTGGCAAAGTCCACCGGACGAAGCTTCACATGAGCCTCAAGGAAAAAACCATCTTCGCTGAGGGGTACCTTGAAGAGCCTTGCCAGGTTCTCTGCCTCCGGAAGGGGCACTACCCCTGTACTGAGCACAAGAAGGTCAGCATAGACTTGCACTTCCTCCGCAAGAAGAGGGTCGAAAAAGGTCACCTGGAGTTTTCCATTCTTTCTCTCTACCAGCGGAGTGGTACCATCCCCGAATCGTGCAAAGAGCACGCCCTTCTGGCGAGCTTCCCGGTAATATCGCTCGTAGAGACCATAAGTACGCATGTCCCGGTAAAGCACGAGGACTTCGCAGTCTGGAAAGAGCTTCTTGAGACGCAGGGCATTTTTTGTTGCCTGTACACAGCAGATTCTGCTACAGTAGGGATGCTTCGTATTGCGGGAACCTACGCATTGTACCATGACGACCTGCCCCCGCAGGGAAGAGAAAGACCCCTCCTCAAGTTTTCTCTCCAGGTCGTTCTGGATAACGACCCGTTCGTCAAACCCATAGAGAAATTCACCTTCAGGAAGGTACTCTTTTGCCCCGGTGGCGATGATGACCCCTCCGTGACGAAGGGTAACCGTCTTATCTCTCTGGCGAAGCACTGTCTCGAAATTCCCCACAAAACCCCGAACGTCAAGAATCTCGCTCCCCGTGAGAACCCGGACTCTGGAGTGGGTAACGAGACGCTCCTTGAGCTCCTCGAAGAGGGCCACAAGATCCTTCCCCTCAATGGTGCATTTTTTCCGGTATCCCCGCACCTGGCCTCCCAATTCTTGTTCTCTCTCCACAAGATACACCAAGAGACCTTGCTCTGCTGCTTCTAGGGCAGCGGTCATTCCTGTCAAACCTCCTCCAACCACAAGGACAGACTTCTCCACCGGAACAGAGAGAACCTGTAGAGGTTCCAAAAGAACAGCCCTGGCTACCGCCATAGCTACAAGATCTTTGGCTTTCTCGGTAGCTTTCTCGCGCTCTGCTTGGTGCACCCAGGAACATTGATCGCGAATATTGGCCATGGTGACGAGATAAGGATTAAGACCAGCTCCCTTGAGGGTTTCCCGGAAAAGGGGTTCATGGGTTCGAGGAGAACAGGAGGCTATCACTATTCGGTTCAGGCGGTATTCTTGAATCTTTTCCCTGATGCGCTCTTGGGTGTCCTGAGAGCAAGTGTAGAGATTCTCTTCTGCATACACTACGTGTGGCAACCCCTTTGCCCACTCCACCACGTCCTGGGTACGCACGACACCGGCAATGTTCATGCCACAACGGCACACGAAAACCCCGACGCGTACCGGTTCTGTCTCAATATCTCTCTCAGGAGGATACGCTTTCTCCCGCACCATACCAAAGCGACTCTCGCAAAGCAGCGAAGCTACTTCGCATGAAGCTGCGCTGGCCTCAACAACGGCAGAGGGAATGTCTTTGGGACCGGCAAGGCTTCCGGAAATCCATATCCCCGGTCGTGCCATCCGTGAACCAAAGGAGAGAAGGTAGGGGAACCCTTCTGCACCAACGGGAATACCCAGGCGCTCAAGGACTTCTTGCTCCTCTTCGGAAACCACAAGACCCACCGAGAGAACAACGAGGTCGAAAACTTCTCTTCTGAGCCCACCTCTCTCATCCACGTAAAAGACTGCAAGATCGCCGCCCTCTTCTTCAAGAACATGACTCACCCTTCCTCGGACAAAGCGAATGCCAGAGGCCTTGGCCCGTTCGTAATACCTTTCGAAATCCTTCCCATAAGCCCGCATGTCGATCATGAAGATGGCTACATCAAGGTCACTCTGAGAAGGACCATCGGAAACAGGAGAACAGCAGGAAATTTCTTCTCCCACAAGAAGGTGTTCCCGGGCCACAAGAGCCTCTTTTATGGCATACATGCAGCACACCGAAGAACAGTATGGCTTGCCCCGCTCTACATCCCGGGAACCCACACACTGCACGAAGGCAATCTTCCGAGGAACCTTGCCATCCTTGGGACGCACAACCTTTCCTCGGGTGGGGCCGGAGGCACTCAGGATACGCTCAAAGTCAAGGCTCGTCACCACATTGGGGTACTTCCCATATCCCAGCTCTCGCAAGCGCTCCTTGGGATGGAAAACGCCTGTCCCCATGGAGACAATGACTGCCCCCACCTTTATTTCTCGTACTCTTTCTCTATCGTTGTGGCGGATAGCTCCTCGCTTACAAGCTTCTACACACCTTAGGCATTCAGCACATCCCCCGCAGGAGAGACAACGCCTTGCTTCTTCCTGGACTTCTTCCGCGGTATACCCCTCAGTCACTTCCTCGAATCCCTGCACTCGTGAAGAGGCGGGAATTTTTCGAGGGAGTTTCCCAAAATCCTTCTCTTTCCCCCAGGGAATCGAGAGAGGAGCGGGAGAACGTTGTGCTCTCTTTTGAGGATTTTGGGAAAGAAAAGCATCAATGGAGTAAGCCGCTCTTTTTCCGTAAGCGATGGCCTCAACGAGTGTCGCAGGTCCCAGGACGAGGTCTCCCCCAGCAAAAACTCCTCTCCGGGAAGTCATGAGGCTCTCGTCCACTTTGACCGTTCCCCGACGGGTGAGCTCAAGGCCTTCCTCAGGAATAGCTATACCCTGTCCCACTGCCACGATGAAAAGGTCGGCGGAAACGGCAAACTCGGTACCCTCGAGGATTTCAGGCCGTCTTCTGCCCGACTCATCCGGGGCGCAGAGCTTCACACCACAGAATGTAAGGTGAAGCTCTCTGTCTTTCTCGAAAAATCTCCGGGGGGCAGCACAGAAGAAAAATTCTATCCCCTCCTCCCGGGCCTCCTCAACCTCTTCCCGGCGGGCGGGCATTTCTTCCTCGGAACGACGATAGTACACCGTTATCTCCTTTGCTCCCCGGCGGAGAGCAACCCGGGCACAGTCTATAGCCACGTTTCCTCCTCCAATGATGACAACCCTCTTTCCCCTGGGTACCTCCTCGCCCCCATGGTACCGCACAAGGTATGTCAGACCATCCAAGACCCGGGGGTCATCCTCACCCTCTATACCGAGCTTTATTCCTTTCCATGCCCCACAGGCCAGGTATACTGCCTGGAAACCCCGGGCGAAGAGGTCATCGATGAAGAAATCCCTGCCCCAGGCCTTCTGATATTGCACTTCTACTCCAAGCCGCTGTATGAGGCATATTTCCCGCTCTACAACGCCTCTTGGCAGACGATAGGGGGGAATACCAAAGGTCATCATACCCCCAGGGCGATCTTGGGCTTCAAAGACCACCACCTGGTACCCCAGAAGGCGCAAAAAGTATGCACAACTCAAACCACTTGGACCGGCACCAATCACAGCTACCCTTTCAGGACGCTCCTGCACTACCTGCGGGAGGACTTCTCTCCCCAGGATGAGCTCAAAATCTGCCAGGAAACGCTTGAGGTAGGGAATTCGCAAAGGTGCATCAAGCATCCCCCGCTGACACTCTTCCATGCAGGGATGGTGACAGGCTCGTCCGCAGATTCCCGGGAAGGGGTTATCCATCCGAACGACTTTTAGGGCTTCCTCAAATTTCCCTTCCCGGATAAGAGCAATGTAGCCTTGAGCTCTCTGCTCCAGGGGGCATCTTGCCTGGCAGTTTGGTACACCCCGCTTGTCGATGAGAAAAGCCCCGGGGAAAGCCTGAGGAAAGGAACGGTAAATGGCCTTGCGAAGGGAGAGATTGCCCTCAAAGTCATTGGGGATAGCAACCGGACACACCTCGGCACAGTCTCCACATCCGGTACAATCTTCAAGGCTCACGTAGCGGGGATTCTCAAGAATTTTCGCAGTGAAATTCCCTGGTTTTCCCTCCACAGAAAGGACCTCCGCCATGGACAAAACCTCGATATTCAGGTGGCGACCACACTCCACAAGCTTCGGTGAGAGAATGCACATCGAGCAGTCATTGGTGGGAAAGGTCTTGTCAAGGTGGGCCATAAGCCCGCCGATAGACGGAGATTGCTCAACGAGATATACGTAGAAGCCCGATTCCGCAAGGTCAAGTGCCGACTGAATCCCCGCAATCCCTCCACCCACCACAAGTACGGCCCCCAAGGGTTTACGCTCGGTCATTTCCTTTTTCCTCCTCAAAGAGCATGTACTTCACATACTCTTTGTATTCTGGGAAGGAAAATGCTCGTCGTTCCCAGAGCTCCCGGATCAGCTGACGGCGAAAGATCTGTGTCCTTCGGTCAAGATCCTCAACGACGGACTTCCATGTTTTCAGGACATAGCCCTCCTCTACACTCATGTCCCGCAGGACCCGAAGGACGTTGGTAAACTCCACACCCTGAGGACAGTGAGCCGTGCAGCGGAAGCACCCCACACACACCCAGAGGTACTCTTCCTTGAGCACATCTCGATCTCCCAGAAGGACCCGGTGAATGATGCGTCGGGGATTGAAGTTCTCCTCTACTTCGGCAACCGGACACGAAGCCGTACACACCCCGCAGGAAAAGCAGACCAAAAGCCCCTCTCCTCCTGGACGGGCAGCTACCTGGTATCGAAAAGAAGGGTCAAAGGTCTTCATCACTTTCACCCCCTCTCTCTCGGACGAGGGAAAAGACCAGCTTCTCGAACAATATCAGGAACAACGCTCTCCCAGGCCACCGCCATAATGTGGACCCCTCGCACACCCTCAATAGTTCTCAGGGTCTTGATCGTCTCCACACACAGGCGAATCCCCTCTTCCTTGGGGTCACGAGCACCCTTTATGCGTTCCTCGACTTCCTGGGGAATCACCATTCCCGGTACCTCTTCTTTCATGTACCGGAGCGCTTGATAGGACTTGAGGGGAATAACCCCAGCAATAATGGCCGTCCTCTTGTGAAGGCCCAGGCAACGGACCTCTTGCATGAAACGAGCAAAGGCTTCAAGGTCAAAAACTGCCTGTGTCTGGATGAATTGAGCCCCAGCCTTGACCTTTTTCATCAGGCGGTACACCCGAAATTCCACAGGATCTCCAAAAGGATTCTCTCCAGCCCCCAGAAAAGCCAAGATTTTCCCCTTAATCTTCTCACCACTTTGGAACATGCCTTCATCCCGCAGAGTTTTAAGGAGCAAAAGGAGCTGTACCGAATCGATATCAAAGACACTCTTGGCCTGAGGGTGATTGCCAAAGCTCTGATGGTCACCGGTGAGGCACAGGAAGTTCTCGATCCCCAGGGCACAGGCCCCCAAAAAATCACTCTCCAGAGCAATGCGGTTGCGGTCCCGGCAGGTCATCTGCATGACCGGCTCAAGACCCATGCTTTTGACGATGAGGCAGCTGGCAAAACTCGAGAGACGCACGATGGCTGTCTGGTTATCAGTAATGTTGACGGCATCAACAGAGTCGGCAATGTGGGTGCACTTCTTTTCAATGCTCTCCCGGTCTGTTCCCTTGGGAGGTCCAACCTCAGCCGTGACCACAAATTCACCTTTTTCCAGGAGTTCCTGGAGACGGCTCATACCCTTACGTCCTCACGAACCATCCTTCTCTGCGCTCCATAGCGGGAGGGTGACCAGTCCTTGGGGGGTTGAATCTCGAAAAGCTCCTCGAGTCTTCCCAAAATCTTCATACGGTCGTAGATGAGCTGCCAGGCGCAGTCTCTTTCGGGCCGTACCTCACACCGACCACCCTTTGACCCCCCACAGGGCCCGTTGAGGAGACTCTTTGCGCAGCGGGCCACCGGACACACTCCCCCAAAACGATGCACGATGCACTCTCCACACCCAATACATCGCTCTTCCCAGAACCCTACATCAAGTGGCGCTCCCATGAACGTGGTGTTAAGCCCAGGAAAAACGGGCACCTGAGGAAAGAATTCGGAAAGCGTCTGGACCCCAACACCACAGGCCAAAGACAGAACAGCTTCGGCTTGGGTAACAGCTTCTTTGGCATGCATGACAAACTCTTTTTCGCACTGCCGTTCTACCACCCCGTATCCGGTCTCATACCCCCGAAGGCTCAAAAGAGCGGCAATTTCCTGTGCTTCCCGCTCTCCTCCAGAAAGACACACCGTCACACAGGCCCCACAGCCAAGAATGAGAACCCTTCGATAAGAAGCAAGGGAATTAAGAATCTCCTGTATCGGTTTTCGCTCTCCCACGATCATGGACTTACCCTCGTATCCTCAAGGACTCTTTCCACTTCACCAATCTTCTCCTCAGTGGCAAAGGCGAGAAGAATTTTCTTTTTCACCCCTGCCTCCTTAAGGAGGTTTTGGGCTCTTCGAACTCTCTTTTCAGCAAGCATACTCCCCGACTCGTTGAAACAGCTTCCTGGAGGACAGCCCACAAGGAGAATGAGGTCTCCCTCTTTGAGAAGCTCAAAGAGCATGGCTTCACTCACCACACCAAGACAGGGCAGCAAGAACACCTCGAGATTGTCCCCCGGGTTCAGTACTCCCTCCCTTTTTGCCCTTAAGAGGGCTGGAAAACCGCTCCGCTCACAGCCCAGGGCCCTGATTTTCATTCGCTCTCACCCCAGACAACCACAGGTCGAAGTTCTCCTGTCTCGTACCCCAAAAGGGTAATGGCCTTTGCAGGACAGAGACTTGCGCAGACACCACAGTGGCGGCACCGCTCCTCTTCTACCTCGATTCGCCGCCTCTTGAGGTCTCCCCCGATTTTCAAAGCCTCCCAGGGGCAGTTCCGAAGACACGTCAAACAGAGGGCACACTTTTCCTCGTTAATACCTAATCTTCCCAGTTCCACCCCTTGAGGACGCTCAAGATATTCCCGCACCACCACAAAAAGGGCTGGAAAATCTTTCTTTTCGAAAGGCGCAAAGAAGACTCCAGGTAGAGTGGTCGAAAAAGGAAGACTATTCGGATTCTCTCGAACCTTGGGATGAACAAAAACCCTATCGCTTGCCAGAATCCCATCAAGAGATGGCAGTACCACAGAGTACTCGGGAAGATACACGCACCAGTCAGCAAAGAAAGAAAGCGGAAAACCGTCCTTCACTGCACGAGTAGTCACCACGATTCTTCGCATGTCCAGAGTAGGACGAAGGAGTGTCTCCCTGAGAGACACCCGCTCAAAAAGCACTCCCCTTTCTCTTGCCTGGCGATATTTCTCTTCAAAACCATCCTCGGCCACAAATACTTCTTCCCCCAGTACCACTACCGAGGCTCCTTTTTGACAAAGAAGAGAAAGGGCAAAAACCTTCTCCCATTCCTCGGAGGAAAAGCCTCGAGGAGGTGCAAGGACAACCACGTTCTTTCCCCATAGAGAAAGCGAGGGCAAAGATTGCCAGAAGTTGGAAAGAGATAGCACCCTTCGAGTGCTCAGGGTTTCTTCATCAACTGTAATCGGCATTTTCTCCTCCCAGGAAGGATAGAGTACTAAAGCCCCGACACGTTCTCCTCCCGGGGTAACTACAAAATCCAACCCCTGGCGGGCCAGAGAAAAAGAAGGAGGCAGGGGTACAACTTTTATGCCGCCTCGCTCAAAAATATTGGAAAGTTCTGCATCCGCCGGGGGATAAAAAAGCACCCCCTTTGTCGGCAGGAGAGCCCGAGCCTGAACCACAGAAGAGGAAGGGACAAGACAAGCAAGAAATTCCTGCCAGAGCACACGAAAAACCGGAGGAGGAAAAGTTACAACCTCTTCATAGGGAAAGACAAAAAGGGAGAGGGGATTCACCCCCAGAGACGCTGAAAGTAAAGCTCTGTCCTCCTCAGTCCACAGAGCACTCCCCAGCACCACCACACAAGAAAAACCTGAAAGGCCCTTGAAGGTATCCATGGGTCGCACCACAAAGGTCCTGAAACGCTCTTCCAGTCCTTCAAGAACTGCAGAAGAGGGAGGGAGGCCCTTTCTATAGAGAAGGAGAACTCGCTCCACAGCTTTCCCTCACAAGACGTTCCCCAAGCTTCTGAGCATCGAGGATGGCACCTTCTATGTCCATGGGACCGGAAGCGGCTCCACACACAAAAATTCCTTCCCTTCCAGTCATGCCCTCCCGGGAATCGATAAAGCCTCCCTCTTTAAGGGGAAGACCGAATACTGCTGCCAGTTCTTTTGTCCCTCGAGAAGGAACCATCCCCACAGAAAGTATCACCACGTCGTACCGCCTTCTCTCCGGTCCTCTTTCTCCCTCCACATATACCGTGACACCTTCTTCATCCTCTTCAACGGCAAAGGGCATAGAGCGGCAGAGGGTCACGGAATGGGCAATGTCGGCAAGGCGTTCTTTCCCTGCCCCGAGAATCTGTAAATCCATGTAGTAGAAGTCACAGGAAACTTCAGGGAGGCGAGCACGCAGATTCTCAGCGATTCGTAGAGCATAGCGGCAGCAGACTTTTGAGCAGTACCCCTGTCCACCCCTGGCGTTCCTCGAACCCACGCACTGGATGAAGGCAAAGGACCAGAAGTGACAGAGATGTTCCAAAATTCCTCGGTTGAGCCCTTCTTCGATCTCGAAACCGCTGAAAATTCTCCCCCGCTTTCCGAAAGCGTACTGGGGGAGCCTCGTCACCTCAAAAGGTTCGGCTCCAGAGGCCACAACTACAAGGCGTGTCTCGATCGCTCTTTTCTCGGTCACCAGGCGAAAGCCTTTTCTGGTGCGGTGTGCTTCTCTAAGTGTCTCTCCCAGAAGTACAGGAAAATCATTCACAAGAAAAGCCTTCCTGACACTCAGGGCACGGCACACCCCACAGAGGAGGCATTCGCCATCCTTCGCCTTGCAACCGAGCCTTGTGGCCAGTCCCCCAGGGGAAGGTTCCTGCTCAAGGACCACAACGTCGTATTTTCTCTCCAGAGAACGGGCCGCCATCATACCCGCTACACCTGCTCCCAAAACCACAATGTCACAGCGCATACATATCCCTTCAAAAGAGTCCCACAACACGACCCTCTTCGTCAATATCCACCCGTTCCCCGGCAGGTTCTGACGGCAGTCCAGGCATGGTACGAATCTCTCCACAGATGGGATAGAGGAACCCGGCACCGATCGAAGGACGGATATCTTTGACAGGGAGCTTAAAACCGCGGGGCCGTCCCTTGAGCTTTGGGTCGTGCGAAAGGGAGAGATGTGTTTTGGCCATACAGATGGGGAGTGCACTCCATCCAAACTCGGTGAAACGCCTGATTTTCTCATCCACACCCTCCTCATACACCACCCCATCGGCCCCATAGATTTTTGTGGCAATAATTTCGATTTTTTCCTTGACGGGAACATCGAGGGGATAGAGGAATTGGAATTGGTTTGGTTCCTCGCAGGCCCGCACCACCGCTTCAGCGAGCTCTCTTCCCCCTTCCCCACCCCTTGCCCAAACCTCAGAAACGCAACAGGCGAAGGCTCCATTGTCGAGGGAAACCTTCCGTATTGTTTCAATCTCTTGGTCGGTATCGGTAAAAAAGACGTTGATGGCCACTACTACCGGAACTCCAAAGAGGCGAGCATTTTCTATCTGCTTTATAAGGTTCTCTGCGCCCTTTTCCACTGCCGGGACGTCTTCCTTGGTAAGCGCTGGGTCAAGGGGTTTCCCAGGGGTAACCTTGTATTTTCCACTGTGCATCTTCAGAGCCCGAACTGAGCACACCATGACCACACAATTGGGAACAAGGCCGCTATAGCGGCACTTGATGTCCATGAATTTTTCCATGCCACAATCGGCTCCAAAGCCACTCTCAGTGACCACGTAATCACTCAGGCGAAGGGCAATCTGGTCGGCAATGATGGAGCTATTCCCATGGGCAATATTGGCAAAGGGACCAGCGTGGACGAAACAGGGGGTATTCTCGAGAGTCTGTAGGAGATTCGGCTTCACGGCGTCTTTGAGAAGCACAGCCATGGCTCCGGCACACTTTAGGTCTTCAGCTGTTACCGGTCTCTTGTCCATGTTGTAACCAATAACAATTCTCCCCAGCCTCTGGCGCAAATCCCAAAGACTGGTGGTAAGAGCTAAAATGGCCATAACTTCTGAGGCTACAGCAATGTCAAAACCTGACTCTCGGGGAACTCCGTTCTCTTTCCCCCCAAGACCGATAACGATCTTCCGAAGCGCCCGGTCGCTTATGTCCACCACTCGAGGCCAGCTTATGGTGAAAGGGTCAATGCGGAGAGTATTGCCATGGTGGAGATGATTGTCGATAAAGGCCGCCAAGAGGTTGTGAGCTGCTGCCACTGCATGGGTGTCCCCGGTGAGATGCAGATTGAAGTCTTCCATAGGTACAACCTGAGAATACCCTCCACCGGCAGCTCCTCCCTTAATCCCAAAGACCGGCCCCAGAGAGGGCTGACGAATGCAGACAATACTCTTTTTCCCAATCCGATTCAAGGCCATAGAGAGACCGATGGTGGTGACAGTTTTGCCCTCTCCCAGGGGGGTGGGAGTGATGGCCGTAACGTCAATGTACTTGCCTAGAGGCCGTCCCTCGAGTTTCCTGAAAACTCCAAGGGAAACCTTTGCCTTGTATTTTCCATAAAGTTCAATATCGTCCTCTTCAAGGCCAAGGCTTCTGGCAATCTCAGCAATGGGCCGCAGATGAGCGTTCTGGGCTATTTCAAGGTCGGTGAGCATGTCGATCCCCCTTTAAATTTTTCTTTCTAAATTATGTCATAATTAAAGCTCTTAATTAAAGAAGTGCAAAAAAACAGGGGGCAAGGACTCTTGCCCCCTGTTTTTCAGTTCAACCCCAGGAGTTCCTTCGCCTTGTCCACTGCCGAAGCAGCATCGGGAGCATACCCATCAGCTCCCACCTCATCGGCAAACTTCTGCGTCACCGGAGCACCACCTACCATGATTTGCACGCTATCCCGTATGCCCGCTTCTCTAAAGACTTTAATGTTCTCCCGAATCTGGATCATGGTAGTAGTGAGAAGGGCTGACATGCCCACAAGCTGGGGTTTATGTTCCTTCACTGCCTGGATGAATTTCTCAGCCGGTACATCGATGCCGAGATCGATAACCTCAAAACCTGCTCCCTCCATCATCATAGCCACAAGGTTCTTCCCAATGTCGTGGAGGTCACCTTTGACGGTACCGATGACCATCTTCGCCACCGGTTTAACTCCAGTCTCTACCAGGCGAGGCTTGAGAATCTCCATTCCCGCTTTCATGGCCCTCGCCGCAATAAGGACTTCGGGAACGTAGATTTCATTGGCCTTGAACTTTACTCCCACCTCATTCATACCTTTGATGAGGCCATTGGTGAGAACCTCTTGAGGAGAAAAACCTTCGTCGAGGGCTTTCTCAGTAAGTTCGGCCACAGCCTTGGCATTCCCCGCAAAAAGCTCTTTAGCAATCTGATCCAAAATCTCTGCCATTCTGAACCCTCCCTCTCCGCCATTCTTAAAGTATTGTAACAAGAGGACTGGAGAAAATCTACCATGAGCAATAAGAAACTTTGCAAATCAAATATGTTCCTTTATTATTAAACTTGAATAATCAAAACCGAGGAGGAAAGCTATGAAAGACCCAAAGGCGGCTCTCGGTGAGTGGTACAGTGGGAAACTCCAAAAAGGCTTTAGGGAACTCCTCATTGGAGGCTTTTTTGCCGGGGCTTACATTGGCTTTGCTGGACAGCTCCTTACCCTTGTGACCACTCCCCAGGAAATCCCTTTGGCATTTGCCAACTCTTAGGGGGTTTGGTCTTTTCCGTGGGCTGTGATGGTCGTCTTGGGGCGAGGAGAACTCTTTACCGGAAACTGCCTTCTTTTCAACTCTTATCTTGAGAGGAAAAAGCAGGTAATCACAGTACTCCAGAACTGGGCTATCGTCTACGGAGGGAACTTCTTGGGAACTCTCTTTCTCGCTCTTCTCTATAAGTTATCAGGGCTCTCCCGGGGAGGAGAGGGTGTAATAGCCCAAAGGATACTCTCCATAGCCCAGGGAAAGGTTGCTCTTCCCTTCCTTCAAGGATTCGTGCGGGGCATTCTCTGTAACTGGCTCGTGTGCCTGGCGATATTCCTGGTAATCCTCACCGAAAATTCCGTGGAGAAAACACTCGTCATCCCTGGTCCCATCACCACTTTTGTGGCCTTGGGATACGAACACAGCGTAGCCAACATGTACTTCCTGGCCATGGGGATTTTTGAAAGCGGAGGTTTCGGAATTGCCTGGGGAAAAGCGCTCCTCCAGAACCTCCTTCCGGTGACCCTGGGAAACATTGTGGGGGAAGCATCCTTGTGGGGATGCTATACCACTTGATGTCCACAAAAAGGCAATGAATCAGAAGACTTGTTCGACCGACTTCACCTCGGGAACTTCTTCCTTGAGGATGCGCTCAACGCCGTTTTTCAAGGTGATCATCGACATGGGACAGGCACTGCACATGCCCTTCAGGCGCACCTTTACCACCCCGTCCACCACGTCCACGAGTTCCACATCGCCACCTTCATACTGCAGGTAACCTCGAATCTTTTCCAGAGCCTGCTCTACCTTTTCTCGCATCGCCATCACTCCCTCATGGTTCTGTGTACGCTATACAACAATTCCTCACCTTCCTTATTCCCCAATCTCCGGGTAAAGAGGAAAGCGGGCACAGATATCGAGCACTTTTCTGCGTACTTCAGCAAGCGTCCCGGAATTTTCCCTTCCCCGCAGGACAGTGTCAATGAGCGAACCAATTTCTTGCATCTCCCTTTCTTTCATTCCCCGGGTGGTACAGGCGGGAGTCCCAAGCCGTATGCCGCTCGTCACCGTAGGCTTCTGGGGATCAAAGGGAATGACGTTTTTGTTGACCGTTATGCCCACCCGGTCAAGGAGTTCTTCCGCCTCTTTACCGGTGATATTAAGATTCCGAAGATCCACAAGGAGGAGGTGTGTATCCGTGCCTCCCGAAACGAGACGATACCCCCGCTCTTTCAGAGCCAAAGCCAAGGCCTTAGCATTTTCCACAACCTGCTTTTGATAGGCAACGAATTCCGGCGTAGCCGCTTCTCTCAAGGCTACAGCCTTAGCCGCAATAACATGCATGAGCGGCCCTCCCTGTACTCCTGGGAAAAGAGCCTTATCGATAGCTTGGGCGAATTCCTTCTTGCAAAGGACAATCCCCCCCCGGGGACCACGAAGAGTCTTGTGGGTCGTGGTAGTCACAAAATGGGCATAGGGCACAGGACTGGGGTGGATTCCCACCGCCACAAGCCCGGCAAAGTGGGCCATATCCACCATGAGGTACGCCCCCACCGTATCGCAAATTGCCCGCATCCTTTCAAAGTCAATGAAACGAGGATAAGCGCTACCCCCGGCAACAATGAGTTTGGGACGAACTTCCCGGGCCTTTTTCTCCAGAGCAACGTAGTCGATGGTCTCAGTCTTCTCATCCACCCCATAGGGGACGAAATGATAGAGCATGCCCGAGAAGTTCACCCGGCTTCCATGGGTCAGGTGCCCTCCGTGGGCAAGGTCCATACCCATGACGATGTCCCCAGGGCGCAGAACGGCAAAGTACACTGCCATGTTGGCCTGAGAACCGGAGTGAGGTTGAACATTGGCGTGTTCGGCACCAAAGAGCTCCTTGGCCCTCCTAATGGCCAGAGACTCGGCCTGGTCCACAAACTCACAGCCTCCATAGTACCTTCTCCCTGGATACCCCTCAGCGTACTTGTTGGTGAGAACCGACCCTTGAGTCTCCATGATGGCAAGGCTCGTGAAATTTTCCGAAGCAATGAGCTCAAGGGTAGTACGCTCTCTTGTGAGTTCAGCCAAAATACATTGGTACACCTCGGGATCCTTTTCCTTAAGATATCTCCACATGGAGAACACTCCTATACCTTCTCGAACGATCCATACTTCTTAAAGTAGCTCACCAACCCCCCCTCTCGAAGAATGGTAATCATCACCTGGGGAAGGGGAGGAACAGAAAAGGTTACACCTCTGGTGAGGTTTCGCACCTCTCCCTTTTCAAGATCCACAGCCACTTCGTCTCCGGTTTCGAAAGAATCGGTGTCGCACTCCACCACAAAAAGTCCACAATTTATGGCGTTTCGGAAGAAAATTCGAGCAAAAGATTTAGCAAGAATTCCCCGAACACCAGCCGCCAGAAGGGCTCGGGGAGCCTGCTCTCTGGAAGAACCACAACCAAAATTCTTCCCTGCAGCAATGAAATCTCCCGGTCTTACCCGTTGGACAAAACTTGGATCGATGTCCTCCATGACGTGCTTGGCCAGCTCCTGCATATCGAGAGTCTTGAACTTGTACTTTCCGGAAATGATGTAGTCCGTGTTGATGTCATCGCCAAACTTGTGCACTCTTCCTTCAAGGCGCATAGGCACTCACCTCAGATACTTTCTCGGATCGGTGATCTTCCCCTCTATAGCTGAAGCAGCTACCGTGGCTGGAGAGGCAAGGTAAATCGACGATTCCCGATTCCCCATCCGTCCCCGGAAGTTCCGGTTGGCAGTAGAAATCACGTTCCACCCATCTCCTGGAACACCCTGGTGGGTTCCTACACAGGGTCCACAACCAGGGGGAACAAAAACCCCTCCAGCCCTCACGATGTCCTCTACCCACCCTCTCTGGAGGGCAAAGAGAAAGGTTTCTCGGGAAGCCGGAGCCACAACGAGCCGAACATCAGGATGGACCTCTCGCCCTCTGAGGATGTGTGCCACCACTTCAAGGTCTGGGATTCGGCCATTCGTACAGGTTCCCACAAAAGCTTCCTGTATGGGAACACCCTCTGCCTCGGTGATAGGTCTCACATTGTCCACCCGGTGGGGAAAGGCCACCTGAGGAACAAGGACAGAACAATCGACATCAATGACCTGGACATATTTGGCGTCAGAGTCGGGTACAACCGGCTCAAAAGAACGATTGGTACGCTCCTTCACCCAATGAATAGTCTTCTCATCAGGAGGAACGAGCCCTGCTTTCGCCCCCACCTCTACCGCCATGTTGGTGATGGTGGTCCGTTCTTCCACGCTCAGCGCTTCAGTGACTGGACCATGGAACTCAAGAGCTCTGTACGTTGCTCCATCGGCTCCCAGAATCGAAGCAATATGAAGGATAACGTCCTTGGCGTACACTCCCCAAGGCAATGTGCCCAAGAGATTCAGCCGAACACTTTCGGGAACCTTGAACCAGAGTTTCCCCGTCATCATGACCACAGCCAGTTCGGTGCTTCCAATGCCTGTAGAAAAAGCCCCAATAGCCCCATAGGTACAGGTGTGTGAGTCAGCTCCCACCACAAGATCCCCTGGAACAACGAGACCCCGGCTCATCATGAGTTCGTGGCACACACCTTCACCAACCTCAAAGATCTTTATCCCGAACCTTTTGGCAAAACTTCGCATGAGGTCGTGAAGGCGTGACACCGACTCTAAGGGGCTTGGAGCATTGTGGTCAATGACAAAGATAATCCTTTCTGGATTGAAAACTCCTTTCCCTTCCATCTCCTCGAAAGACTGGATGGCCAAGGGAGTTGTTCCATCCTGACCCATTGCCCAGTCCACCGGGGCCACCACAATCTCCCCCGGTTGCACAGGCTTTCCCACTTTCCTTTCAAAGATCTTTTCGGCCATCGTCTTGCCCATGCTGTGCTTCCCACTTCCTTTACCAAACGTAGTATTGGCACAATGATACCCCAGAGGAGAAAGGAAAGTCAACGAGAGGAGGGAGTTAGGGTACCGTCAACCCCGGTGTGGCGAAACTTGGCCTGGGAGTATGGAAGTGTATCTTGCGGTTTTTGTCCCTGACCCACCACAAGCCTCACCCCTTTGAAACCCGGAGAAAACACTCAAAGAGGCAGAAAAAGGTTCCGTGCTCTTGAGCACAAAGATAAGTATCCAAATGAGCACTTAAAAAGATTTTTTACCCCAGCAAATCACCAGTACCCTAATACACACACTCCCAAGCCGCCTCAACGTACACTCGCAAGTTTTCCAGAGGCGTATCGAAGAAGTGATCGGCACAGGAGAGGATATACCCTCCCTCATGCCCCCCTTTCTCAAAAAGCGTGTGAACCATGGTACGTATTTCCTCGGGAGTACCATAGGTCAGCATGTTAATCTGGTCCATACCGCCAATGAGGGCCAAGCGTCGACCTACTTTTTCCTTAAACTCCCAGGGTTCTTGATTACCCCCGATGCTTGTGGGAGCTAAGGTTTCTGAAGCATCCGTTCCATTAGCTATGATGTACTCCTCAATGCCTTTTGTCCCACCACAGGTATGGTAGGTAATCCTAAAGCCCAAATCGTGCAAGGCTTGGTGGAGCTTGCAATCGTAGGGGAAGCAGAATTCTTCATGGATTTTAGGGGAAATCAATGTAGAGGAAGCCGCTCCTCCTCCAGTTTCCACAAGGTCAAATTTTGCTCCCTTCATGGTTTCGATAAACTGGAGTTTCTTTTCAAGGAGTATGGAAAGCAACTCATGTACCCAATCTGGTTTATCAAAGGTTCGCAAAATGAGCTCCCCGATGTCCATAAGGCATGCTGCGTGTTGCCAGCATCCTGCCTGATCCCCCCAGATAAGCCCTCTCAAAATTCCCCGATCCCCAATACGATCGTAAAGTTTGTTAACTGCTTGAACGTCAAGCTTCTGTACCGGCATGTACTTTCTAATAAGCATGATGTCTTCGTCGTGCTTAATGAGGTATTCTGTAACCCAAACTGTCTTACGATTGCCTCCAGTTTTATAGGTCAGGACTCCCTCAGGCGTGGTAATGGTGTGCTGGTATTCCCAATCCTCCGGGTCGTTTTTTAACACCTCTACCTCGTGCCGCCAAGTAGGTGTTGAGAATCTCGAGAAATCAGGATTTGCAAGCCAAAACTGCTCCATTTCCTGTACGTATTGAACCGCTGCATCCATGCCGAAATACTCAAAGGCTTCAAGCTCATCCATGCCCCCAAGATACGTCTCAAGATGGTACTTCTGCCATTGGTGCACAGTTACTGGAAGACGATCAGGAATGCCCCGCTCAAGGGCAATGATCATTCGCTCCTTTGAGGTCATGAAATCCTTTGCCTCCTCTCTTGAAAGACAATACCCCAGGTAGCAATCTCAAAAGGACCCATGGTTCCCTCTATAGCATTACCCTGTACAGGAACAAAGTCCTCTTCCTCCTCAACAAGCGACAATCGCTGGATTGTAAGCACAGGAAGGGTGAACGAAAGGCGGAAGTGCTGGAAAGAGGCTGTGGGATTGTACATCCGCAGAACTACACCATCACCATTTTCCCTCTGCTTCAAGGCACTCAAAACGAGCACCGGGTTGTCACACTCAAAGAGTGACCAACCATCGAGGAAACACTCTTTACCCCCCTCGATTTGCAAAAGAAGAGGTGGCCGACTGAAAAGACGGGCTTCCCGATTCAGGGAAAGGTACAAGGCAGGCCCTTTAGAGAAAAGAAGCGCTAAACGAAAACAATGGTTCCCCAAACATTGGGCTCCTTTCGTAGGTAGACTCCAGCCGGCATCCCCTGTACGGGTTAAGAGGTCATCTCGCGAGAGCCACCCCACCGAACGCAAAAGGGTAATGGCTACTCTTGTCCCTTCCTTCTTTGAGGACACCTCGTATTCTCGGAGCCCCTGGTTGAGGATAGCAAAGACCTTTTCTCCATCTTCTAGGAAGACAAAATCGTTTTGAGGATGGGTCTTGCTGTCATTTTCCCGCCGCAGAATGGCAAAATGGGCATCGGCAAAGTGGTGTGCTGTCCTGAACGGCGCGTCAAAAAGGACTCGTAACCGGTGGTCTTTAGCAGTGTTTTCCAAACTGATGTCAAAGTCAATCCTCCGTGATCCCCTATAGAGGCGAACATCTACGGTGATAGGAACAATAATTCTTTCCTTGCTTCGCCCTTTCCGGTCCGGGGTAAGGGAACGAGGAATCACCATATCATAGTGAAGACGAATGCTCTGAACGTATCGGTCCTTCCTTACCCACGAAATTGCAGGAGAAAAGTCACTGCTTTGAATAATTTCGTCGTTTTCACAAGGCGAGTAGTCATACTCATCCCCCGCATCGGCACCGTCTTCAAACACGGGACCCAAAGTGCATTCCTGGGAAAGTTCATGAGCAAAGAGACGAAGATACCCCGATGGCTCCACCACAATCCGATAGAATTCGTTCTCTAAAACATTCCTTTCAGGAAAAACCGAATTATTCTCCTTCGTGACATTTCTGGGAACGATACGGTATGCACGGAAGCCAAGGGGCGGGAGATTGTGTACTTGAAAGCCAAGAACACATCGCTGTGCTCTGAAAATTTGAGGGAGTGTATGGGACGGAGTGGTCATAAACGTAACGTGCGCAATCGCGCTTTTTGGGGATGCAATGCTGGGTCAATCCCTGTCAGCTGCAACTCAAACTCGGGATTCGCCAAAAATTCCCAGTGGGGAATACGGTCCGTGGACTGCAGGAAAAAGGCAGCTTTAGCCCTACTTCTACTCGCCATCTTGTTCACCCCAGTGCGCGAAAATATGGTAAATCTTTTCCAGCTCGTCATCACCCCAAGCCATATCGTGCCCAAGGAGAGAATTCGTCGTATCAACAAGAATATAGAGGCCGGTCACACCTTTTCCCTTGCGCCTGAGATGCATTACATAATCAAAAACACTGTCAAAAATGACATCTTTGTTCAATCCCACATGAGGAGAGAGAATAGTTCTGTTACCAAGCTTTTGCGTAACCTCCTCAAAAGGTATTTCAGTAGCTCCAAAATTGACTCCCTTAAGGTTTTCAACTTCAAGAAGCACTTCTAAGTTGTGAGAGAAATTCCCGCACGAATGGATAAGAACCCCACCAAATTCCCTGGAAAGAACATTGACGTAGGGGAGCGCAAACTCCCGATAGAGTTCGGAGAGAGAAGAGAGAGAAGATCTTCACTTATGCAAATCCCCTCCCCCATGGGAGGTAGTGCTGGAGATGGCAGGGGATAAATTCTGCTCCCTGGGCCTCCTTCCTCTGAGCATGGACAAACTCGATAATGAGTTCAGTGACCATTTCAAGGAGGTGATGAACAACTCGAGGGGCGTCAAAAAGCGCAAGGAAGAAGCTATTACTTTCCCACAAAAGGTACGCAACGTCAATCGGTCCCTGAAGATCAGTCATCTTTATCGGTAAACTTCCTTGCGTTGCTTTTGCCACGAAGC
>FMJZ01002833.1_pt1 | contig 28262 bp, 25 predicted proteins | sample 1987881 | NCBI WGS metagenome assembly FMJZ01 (sample SAMEA4378227, study PRJEB15110) | soil metagenome | biome: soil; feature: Field; material: Soil | place: India | collected 2015-03-11 | depth 0 m
AAAAAAAAACGCCCCGCGCAGGAGCGTCTTCAGGCGGAGAGGGCGGGATTTGAACCCGCGTCCCCTTGCGGGGAACACGCTCTCCAGGCGTGCGCGCTAGGCCAGACTACGCGACCTCTCCGTTTTGAGCGCGGCAAATTATACCAGAGATTGCAGGAGAACATAGTCGTTGTGGAATACATTGCCATCACGTCGCGTGCAAGCCTTGTCCTACCAGAATACCAACTATGAGTATCGCGGCAGCAGTCAGGAAGATGCCCAGCGGCCACAAGCCCCAGGACGTCGCCGCCAGGTCTATCGTGGTAATTGCTGCCAGCAGGGTGAGACTACGCCTGCGGTTGACAACGGAAGACGCGAGCGACCCGGTGGAGAAGAGCAGGCATAGCCCACCCACGGTCAGAACAAGGAACAGTCCAGCCGCAAGCAGGTAAAGATGTTGCCCGCGTAACCAGGGGAGATTGATGACCAGAATGCCGCAAGTCTGTTCGACATCGCGCATAGGATAGGAAGCGAACGTATACATTTTGACAAAGATAAAACGCTGCCAAACGATATCTTCGCTCCCGACTTCCCATTCCACGACCCGACTCTCCCCAGGCGCCAGCGTCAACGAGACGGTTTGGGAGCGAAAAAGTTGCGTGGAACTGGCTTGCAGCTTGACAGAGGGATGCACAGTTCGAGAGGTGGTGTTCCTGAATCGGATACGAACGTAGCCTGTCTCCTGAGGAGTCAGGAAATGAGGGCAACGCATGATGTTCGTGGCTTGTTTGCCATAGTGTACAAACCCATAAAACAATGCCTCCACATCGGCCCACAGGAGCAGACCAGAGAGGATCAGGCCGGCCAAACAACCGACAAGCAGACACAATTGCCCCCATAACAAAGGCAGGCAACGCGACGTTTGCTTTCCCACAAAATGGATTCTACCACAGCGGTTGCGCCTCGGGTGAAGGAAAAGCTACTCTGCCCTGCGTTGCACAGCGACCGAGCATTGAACTCCATCACTCACGATTTCTATCCAGCCGTTCACATCCGTTCGCAAAAGAGTATATCCTTCCACGTTCTTGATCGTCTGCGGACTGGGCAAGCCGTTTGGATCGCCAGCAGCTACGCTCAGGAGGACAATTTGAGGGTAAAGGGCCGCAATCCATTCCGGTGGATTGAGCAGGACATTCCCCGAATCGGCAAGCAATAGGACAGAAACGCCGCCGATCTTTTTCCCATACTCCAAGCGAGAAAGTGTCTCTAGGTCCGCGCCTATGGGAAGTAGGGCGCGGAAGTTTCCTTGTGAGAGAAGCAATACCGCGCCGCGTGGGGTTATGTCTACTACTTCAAGCCGACCGCCGTTGCCCAAGTCAAGTCCGCCGCCAACGACGGCGTAATGGATAGGCGTTTGCATCTCTATCAGTTGGCGTTCTACCCGACTCGCCGCGCTCGAGGCGGCGCGCCGCCCGGCCCAGAGCACGGCGTCAGGCGGGTAACGCTCCAACAAGCGCGGCAGGGCAGCAATCTGATTCTCTTGCGGCGAGGCAACGACCAGCCAGTCTATTTTGCGTCGCATAGGCGAGAGACGACGCCCGAGCATGTCGGAAAGTCGCGAGGGCGACTCGCCGCCGTTGATCAGAACCGTCCTGCCATCGGGTGTCTGAATCAAAATGGCATCGGCGCTACCAACGTTCAGGATCGTGACATGCCAGCGCCCATCCGGCATTCTGGCAACGGCGCTCCACGTCAGAAAGACGGCAATACTAAGCGTCGCCAAGAGAAGAGCAGGCGAGAGAACAATTTTCCATTTGCTTCGTATACGTGGAGGACAGAACGTTGCCCCGAAGAGGAGGACGTAAAACCCGATAAAAAGCCAGAAGGAGAACTCTCCCAGGTCGACCACGCCGTGTGGAAAGCGAGCGAAGAACTCGACCATCCGAATCGTGTAGGCCGGAAACGGCCAGGCTAGATAGGCAAGCACTTGACCGATGGGCAACCAGAGAAGGCTGCCGAGTAAAGCAAGACCGCCTAACACCATGACCGGGGGTTGCGCCGGCAAGATGAAGGGGTTTGCCAGAAAGGACACGAGGGAAAGACGTTGAAAATGATACATCGTGACCGGAAGCGTGGTGACCTGCGCGGCTAGTGTGAAAAGCAGGTACTCGGCCAACTGCCTGGCAAGGTGCTGCGCCAGCGAAACAGTAGTCCGGCGAGCAAGTTGTCGCGATGCCCATTCCTGAAGCGGCGCAGCATACAGAATCAACCCCAGTGTGGCAGCGAAGGAGAGCTGGAAACCGACGTCCCAAAGCGCAAAAGGCGTGATCGCGCACATGACCGCTGCGGTGAAGAGCAGAATGTTGAGACCGCCGGTTCGCCGGCCGACCTGGTGAGCGTACATCCCCAACACGCCCATAATCGCCGCGCGCACCACCGAGGCCGCCGCACCTACCAAAATCGTATAGAGAGCGACGCCCAGCGCAGCCACGAGGCCCCCCCGTTGCCTCCCCAGAAAACGGCTGAAGACAGCGACGAGCAAACCGGCGATGATGGCGATGTTGAAACCGGAAATGGCAATAATATGGGCCGTACCGGTATCCTTGAACGCTTGTTGCAGGGAGTAGGGCAGGCCGTTGTCATTGCCAAGCAAGATTCCAGCAAGCAATGAAGCTTCCGGATCCGGGAAGATGCGGTATAGGCGGCGAAAAGAGACTTGCTTAAGAGCGTATAGGCGCGCCAGAACGTTGTTGCCGGCGAATAGATGGAGATCGGTCGCTTCCGCATCGTTCATCATGCTGTACACGCCTTGTAGGCTCAAGTACTCTCGATAGGAGAACTCCTCGCTCTGCGGCGGCGTGACAAGATGACCGCGCAGTCGGATCGCCGCACCGTACGTCAGGTCATCGGCGCTATCCACGCGCGCCAACACTTGACCATGAACGGGAACTTTCCCGTTATCGCCGATATCTAACCATTCGGCCTCTACGCGCAAGTTCGCGTACGCGTCGCGCACATCGGGCGGCTCAACGACAAAGCCGGTCAGGACGACTTCCTGAGGACGATCGTTATACCAGGCAATATGCCTTTCGTCCAGGACAGGCAATGCTTGCTGATAACGCGCCGCGCCGAGACAGAACGCTGCCAGGCTGAGAAAAACGAGCGCAAGAACGACGGGAATCTTCGGCGCGCGTCGCCGCAAGACGAACATGAGAAGCGCTAGGAGAAAAGCGTCTACTCCTAGTAGCAACACCGTGCGCGCCGTTACCGGTCTCTGGCTGGCAAATAGGATGCCGGCAATGAATCCACCAGAAAGCCACATCAGCGGCAGATAACTTACCAGCGGACGAGAAGACATCGCGGGGCGCAAATCCACGGCAAGAGTCGCTTACATACTGATTTCTCGTTCCCCATACCAGGAACAGAGTAATTCTACACCGAATCGGCTTGTCAATGGACGGGACACGAGATCGTCACTCCATACTGTACTCGTTGCGGTCGAGTTATTTAGCCACAGTATCCACGAACTCCACGCTGTGTTCTCTAGAATGGCGATTGCAGGGCATTTTTCTCGGCGTATTGAACGGCGCCCCCTCCCCTGTTCTTGTTTGCGTTATTGCCCCAGCATGTTCGCCTTTGGATGCCAGCGACACGAAACCAGAATTGTCGGAAAGCGTAAAGGGTTAAGTAACCTGACGTTTCAACAACAACGGGCCAAGACGGTCAATCAACCAACCAAAGGCGAGCTCAATAAAAGGGACGATGCACAACCAGTCCGGAATGGAAACGACGCGCCGCGGACGGCGAATCAGACCTACAATCCGTTCAGCCACTTGTTCCGCAGTTACCCCCACCTTTGCGGTGGGAAGGGGCAGGGCATGTTCGCGCTTGCGCGCAGCGTCGCTAAATTCCGTCTTGACCGGCCCGGCGCGCACCACACTGACACGAACGGACGAGCCAACCAACTCACGGTGGAGCGCCGTCGTGAAATTATCCAGAAACGATTTGCTTGCCCCATAGACAGCGACTCCCTGACTGGGCAGACTGCCGGAAATCGAACCGACATTAATAATGCGTCCCCAGCCTCGTTCGCGCATGGTTTGGAGGAAAGCAAGCGTCAATTGGACTACTGCCTCCACATTGACCTGCAAAATTTCACAAGCCGTTTTCCAGGGCATACGAGAACCATAGCCGTACCATCCAAGGCCAGCATTGTTAACCAGCACATCCACCTCGCCAACATGCTCACAGAGACGGATGCGCTCGCTCTCCTGTGTTAAGTCTGCCGGGAAAATATACGCCTCACCTCCACGCGCCCGAATTTCTTGCGCCAAAGCATCAAGCCGCTCGCGCCGTCGGGCTACCAAGACTACTCGCATTTCCTCCCAGGATAGCCGCCGCGCCGTCGCCGCGCCAATTCCGGAGGACGCGCCTGTGACAACAACAACCCTTCCACGTAGATTCACCATAACCCACCGTGATTGCAAAAGCACTCCTCAACCGTTGTTTTCATTCATCTGTCGCCGGGAATCGAGATAGGCATCAGTTCCATTGGCACAACCGCTGCGCCAACAATACCCGGGCCGGTATGGACGCCCAACACGGGTGAGATGCGCAGAATCTCCAGACGAGCAATTGTCAGCCGCTCGCCCAACAGGCGAGCCAGAGCCTCCGCCTGGTCGGCGATTCGTCCGTGCAGGACGGTCACCCACACAGGTATTTGCCCGAACTTTTCGCTCAAATGAGTAGCGATTGTTTCCAAAGCACGAGAGAGTGTGCGCGCGCTAGCAACAGTGCTATATTTCCCATCACTATCCACACGGATAATTGGTTTGAGATGGAGCAAAGCTCCGGCCAGAGCCTTGACGCGTCCGATTCGTCCGCCGCGCGCCAGGTACTCCAACGTCTCCAGCATATATACGACTTCGGTCTCTCGACGAATGCACGCCAAACGTTCCTGAATCGCCTGCAACGTTGCCCCGGCACGGGCCGCCAGCGCAGCCGCCAATACCTGGAAGCGCTCTCCACCGGAGAGAGTCAAGGTGTCCCATACCGTAACTTTCTCCGGCGCGGTCTCCGCGGCCGCAACCTGCGCGGAGCGAAAAGTCCCAGAAAGCCCTGAGGAAATGTGAATAGAAAAGACATGCTCCCCAACGGCGACAAGCCTGCGATAGAGAGTCGCCAACAGTCCACTGGAAGGTTGGGAGGTGGTCGGGATTTCTGGCTGCATGGCCTCCAGACGATCATAGACTTCATCGGCGCCGAGGTCCGCCGAGTTGACTTCACCTTCCGGAAAGTGGATGTACAGTGGCGCCTGGACGATACCTAATTCTTCGAGTTCCCCAGGCGGCATATCGGCGGCGCAATCGGTCACAATTTTCATGGTTGACTCCTGACAAAACGATACCGTTCCTCCAGAAACCAGCGCACCGTATCGGCGATTGTTGCATAGACGGGACGGGGATGAAAGCCCAGTTCGCGCGTGGCTTTGCTATGGCTGATCTCTGCATTGCTCCGTAGGACTTCGAGCGAATAGGGCGTGAAGCGAGGCCTGGCCTTGACCAGGCGGTAGTATAACGGCGCGACGCGCGATGCCAGCATGGCCAGGGGCCAGGGAATCTTGATGCCGGCGATTGCCTTTCCTGTGACGCGGCAAACTGTATCGATCAATTCGCGCACAGAGATTTTATGCCCGCCAAGGATGTAACTTTCCCCACGCTGCCCTTTCTCCTTTGCGGCGATCAAGCCATCGGCCACATCGCGCACATCCACAAAGTCATACGCGCCCTCCACATAGAACATCAGACGGCCTAGGGCTGCGCTGCGCAAGACTTCGCCCATCTCCGAGCCGCGAAAATCATAAGGGCCGATGACGCCGGTTGGGCAAACAATGACCGCGTCCAATCCATCCTGAGCGGCTTTCTGGACTTCGAGGCTGGCAACCGCTTTCGAGCGGTCATATTCACCGTAGGGGTTTTCGGGGTCATAATCTAGCGTCTCGTCCACCACACGGCCAGGAGGGATGCGCCGCAGGGCATGGATGGAACTGGTGTACACCAGCCGTTTGACACGCATCCGCCGCGCTGCCTCCAGTACATTGCGCGTCCCCTCCACGTTTACCCGCCAGACAAGCGGGTTATGCCCCGGCAAGATGGAAATCACACCGGCAAGGTGATAGACCGTATCCACTCCGTCCATGGCCTCCAACAACGAACTTTTGTCCAATACGTCTCCGGCGAACAGTTCAACGTCCAGGCCGGCAAGCGGGGAGGAATCCTCGCCACGCCAGAAAAAAGCTCGCACCTTTTCCTTAGCCTGGGTTAACCTACGCACCAAAACGTTGCCGATATGTCCGGTTGCTCCCGTGACAAGGATCATAGTAGCTCTCCTGCCATTGCGATAAATCTACCGAAGGATTCGGTGTGCATTCAAGGCCTCCCGTCCGCTTGGGCAGAGATTGGTTCACGCGCTAGACCGTTCATCAAGATTTCCATGCTTTTCGCCGCAACCTGAGGCCAATCCGCGCCCCGAGGGTCAAGCAAGCCCTGAACGAGTAAACCGACCGCCAGGGAAAGGATAAGTTGTGCCGCTGCCTGCGCGTCCACGGGTTTCAACGAACCTTCGGCGATTCCGTCCTCGACGAGCTTACTGAAGTAGGCGCGATAATGGCGATAGGGTGCGATCATTGCCTCCCAGACCTTCTCATCGCGGCTTGCCTGCAAGAAGAACTCCAGGAACATTGGCAGGCGTTCTTCCGCACTCTCGAAAACCAGCGGCAACAGGCGAGTCATGTGCACAAAAGTAGCCGGCGCCGTGGCCTGACGCAGACTCTCCAGGCCGGCATCAATGACCTTAAGCCAACCGCCAAGCAAGGCCAGGAAAAGCGCTTTTTTGCTGGGGAAATGGTGATAGAACGCACCCTTGCTCACGCCAGCGTCGTTGCAGATGGCGTCCACGCTGGCAGCGTTGTAGCCCGCAATAGAAAAACGACGTAGGGCAGCATCCAGAATGCTGGCGCGTGTTGCCTCGCTTCGTCGTTGCATGGGTTCCTCCAATCAATCATGCCGACTAGTCGGTATGATTGATTATATTTAGTTCTATACGGCGCGTCAAGGCGTAGGGACCTGACAAAACCGTCTGCATTTTGCAAAGCAACAACCCGGCCCTGCGGCAGAGCCGGGTTGTTCTCTGGCGGGGAAAACCTTGGTTACACGTCCGAGTTGTGTTTGAGGAAATCCAACACTTCCCCTACCCTGCAGAATGCCAGCGCGGTTACCGTATCCGCGCCGCCATAATAGATGGCGATTCGCCCGCTGGGCTGGTCGTAGAGTGCTGCACACGGGAAAGCCACGTTTGGTGTGTCACCTACACATTCGTAGTAGGTCTGCGGGGAAAGTAAGTAGGGAGCGCCGCGGTAGATGACCTTCCAGGGCTTGTCCAAATCGAGCAATGCGGCTCCGAAGGAGTAAGTGAAGCCATTACAGGAGGTAAGAACGCCGTGATAGAATAACAACCATCCCTCCGGCGTCTCAATCGGGGTCGGGCCTGCGCCGATCTTGGTGCTTTGCCAGCCGCCTTTGGTCCCCATGACGAAACGGTGCTCGCCCCAGTGAATCATGTCCTCGCTTTGGCTAAGGTAAATATCGCCAAAGGGTGTGTGACCGTTATCGCTCGGGCGGTTCAGCAGGATGTATTTCCCATTAATGCGGCGCGGGAAAAGGACGCCGTTGCGGTTGTATGGCAGCAACGCGTTTTCCAGGAAGTGAAATTCTTGAAAATCGAAAGTGTAGCCAATACCAATCGTAGGACCATGGTAGCCATTGCACCAGGTAATGTAGAAACGGTCTTCTAACCAGGTCACGCGCGGGTCATAACGATAATGGGTAAAGGCGCTTTCGGCATCCTTGCAAATCCATTCGATAGGATGATGGTCAATTTGCCAATGGATTCCGTCCTGGCTGAAGCCACGGTGGATGTCCATGCGGCGCCGTTTGTCATCGCAACGGAAGACACCGGCGAACGTGCCGTTGCATGGCACAACCGCGCTGTTGAAAATGCTGTTCGAGGGGGGAATGTGATCGCGCGGAATGATAGGATTCCCGCTATACCGCCAGACAATATCGCTGCAATCCGCAGGACGATCTTCCCAGGGAATGTTGGGAACATGGTAGGAAGGATGAAGGGTAGACATAGGACTATCCTCGCGAATATCTCGGAAATAACGGGATCGAAAAGTTCTAAACAGGCGTATTGCGCGCTTGCCAAGATTCCTGTGCAAGACCTTGTTTCTCTCACGATGGCAGTCGTTCGCCGCCAATCCAGCGATCGCGCGTTTTGATGATCAAGGCAAGGAACAACGTCAACGCAACCGCGCCAAAGGCGATCCAGATCGCCATCGTGACAACACCCTGCCGGGGAAATTTGACACCGATTCCTGCCAATGCCCACAAGATTACCGCCGCATAGGCAAGATCACCTCGGGTGAAATTCATGGCGGCGCTCAAGGCAACAACGACAATCAACATCCCAATCATCCACGTCCCGTCGCTCAACCCCCATTGATTCCAGCGCACATAGTCGAGAACAGCGCTGACATTCGCGATGGAGGCCACGGTAATCCAACCTAAGTACATGCTCAACGGGACGCGCACCGCCCATGTCTCCGCCGACGAGACGCGGAATTTCCCTACGCCCAAACGCAGGTAAATGACAAGCAACGCCACGAGTAGAAGGAACATCGCGAGTAACGTTAGGACGAAGTATTCGTAATGCCAAAGGAAAATCCAGGCGCCATTCGCCAGATTCGCCAGCACAACCCACCAACCCGTTTCACGAAGGCGAGGGTTGACGCGCTGCACGGGCAAAGCCTGAAAGATCATGTAGGCCAACAAACCCGCGTAAATTAGCCCCCATATGGAGAACACGTAGCCGGCAGGGACGAAGTAAACCCGAAAGCGATCCGAAATCTCGCCTGTCGTCAGGCCGTTGATGGGAAGTGCATTCGCCAGAACGTTGACAACAATCGTAGCCATTGTGGTCAACACGACCAGGATTTGGCGCCATAGGTCTTTCTTCATAGCAAGCCTCCTCGGAACGTTTTCTCGCTTGCCTCCGCCAGGGATGCCCTTGTATTATAGCATGTATTCTTAGCCTCTCGCGCCCGAAATTCAGCGGCCCCAGCGCGGCTGCCAGTCACAATAGTCATTGTCCGTCAGCCGGGTCAGGCATTTGCCCGTGATAGTCATGATGTAGATCTCACAACCATCTGGCTCGTACATGCGGTCGAAATAGGCAGTGAAGGCAACCCAATTCCCGTCGGGCGAGAAACTTGGCCCCACGCTATTGCCGCCGTTCGTGAGCTGCCTCCAGGCGATACCGTCCCAAAGGTAGATGTTCCTCTGCCAGGGTTGGCCGGCGTAGGTGACAATGTGACCCTGCGCCGACCAGTCATTACGACCACGCATATCCTTTAAAGTCAGAACTTGCACGACGCCGGCATCCTCCACCGAGACGATGTAAAGCGAAGGTTGATCCAGGGGACCGGAGGCAAAGAGGACCTGGCGGCCATCCGGCGACCAGACTGGGTCCCAACCAGGCGTGTACAGGCGTCTCGGGTTTTTTCCGTCGCGCTCCATAATACAGATAGAGTCCAGCCGGTGCGAGCATTTGTACACAATTCGTTTACCGTCGGGAGAGATGGTTGGCGCGCTGGCCTCGCCGGGGCCAAAGGTGAGCTGCTGGGTCGAGAGATCATGAAGATTTAACTCATAAATCTGCCACGAACCTGAGACATTGCTTGTGTACACGATGCTTTCTCCATCAGGCGCGAGCGAGGCGAAACCGTTATTGGCGCCGTTATCCGTCAGACGACGAAAGCCGGAGCCATCGGCATTCATCAGGCAAATGTCGTTCTGTTCCGAATCGCGAGAAATCTGGCAAGTATAGACGATCTTGCCGATCGGTGGCGGGAAGCAGGGAGTATCCATCACCGTAGCAAGAGGAACGGTCGAGAACGGTTTCGGTGTGTGCCTTACAGGAACGGGAGACGGCGAGGCAACCGAAGTCTTGCAAGCAGCGCAAACTACGATCAAGAAAACCGCAAACGCCGGCTCTTTCCTGCACCGGCCAGGACTATCAGCCTTGTTCATGCTCGCGCGCCAACCGCCGCGTTTCCTGAACAGCCGTAACCACGAAAAAGCCAAACAAAAGCGCCGCTACAACTACGGCAGCGATATCGTAGGGGGTGAAAAGAAAGCGCCCCAACGGTCCAAGCGGCAGGGCAAGGGACCGCACGCCGCCAAAATACATCACAGTGTTCAGAAGGATAGCGAGGACGCGTATTTCCGTCGGGCCGAGTTTTCCATAAGAAATTTTGAACTCGCCTGCCACGCAGGTTCGCACGTACACCAACACGGAAAGCATCAGATAGGCAATCAATGCCAGGCAGGCAATGTTGAAACTAATATAGGGCGTAAGTCCAAGGCCCAAAAAAATGAGCATTTGACTGAACGCATCCGTGGTGTGATCAACGAAAAAGCCATAGCGCGGGCGTTCCACGTGACGATAGCGCGCCAGCGTACCATCCAAGCTGTCACCAAACCAATTGATGACATAGCCGAACGAAGCCAGCCAGAGGAAGTTGCGATCCCAGCCGCTCAAAACATAGCAAGCCGCGATAAGCGCCGAACCAGCAATGCCGATCCAGGTACAGGTGTCGGGAGTCACCCATGCCGGCAGATGAGCTGCAAGCCAACGCAACGCAGGTCGCTCTAGTGGACCAAGCAGGATATCGTTCACACGTTGATGGTTTGTTATATCAGACATCGTTCTTCTCCTGGGGAAAGGGAACAAACGCACAATGACTCATCACAGCAGCCTTGCGCTGCATACGAAATCGATGCCGATCGAGGCAAGGAACCGCTTATAGCGGCAATTCCATTACATCGGGCCAGACCGGCAGGAAAATTGACCATTGAGAAGGCGCTCGACGAATGAATTCTTCGGCAATGCACAACACGTTCTCTGTGTTATAGAGCAGCTCTTCCTCGCGATGAGGACGATCCTCCATCTCTATCAAGTCCGAGGTATATACATGATACTTGTTATCCGACTCGCGATGGGCTACCATAATCAGGATCGGCGTGTGCGTTTTCAAGGCCAAATAGGTAGCATGAGTAGGCAGAGAAGACGGCCGTCCGAAGAATCGCGGTCGCAATGAAGGCGCCTCCACCGGACGATCGATGCCAGTTAAGACAAGGCCACCTTGTTCTAGGTGGTGAACAGCCTGGCGCATTGCCGGAATGGATGCGGGAAGCAACTTCATACCGGAACGGCGACGGATTTCATACTCAACGCGCCTCCCCCCTTGTGGATTGGGAATGGTCAACACCAGGGGAGCCATGCCTTGTCGGCACAGCGCTTGTAGGATGAGATCGAAAGCGCTCATATGTAAACCGGCGACAACCAGACCGCGCTCTGCAAATTCGGGGCGGCGAATCAGACTCTGGCTAACTTCGTCCAGTACGAAGAGGCGCCGGGTCGCTTGGGGATTAGACAGATAGTGATAGAGGTCAAAGAGCGCACGGGCAGTGTTACCAAGCGTCTCCTTGACAACGTGCTCGAGCGCTTCCGAAGCGAGATTTTCGCCGTGTACAACCCACTGGTTGGCGCGCACTGCCCGCACAAGCGGCGCATCCCGACGCGCGGCAATCACGCGCGTCGCTACCCAATCCGCCAGAGCATAGCCGGCGCGAGGGGACAGCAAGCGGCCCAGCATCAACGCCAGCGCCAGACTAAAGCGGCTATCGAGAAAACGTTGGAAAAACGCGCCAGAGGAAAATCTCATCGTTTTCTCGCCTCCGCGTCGGGGATCTCTTGAGCACCTCTGCGCAACAGGTCGAACGCGCTTTCCACAAGCGCATCCAGGCGCGCATCGGGAATCGGCCCCCCTTCTTCTAGGGCACCCACCACTTTGAGCAAGTTGCCGCGCAGACCGCTGGCGCGTCGCGCCCAACGTGAATCGGCGGATAAGCGCTCCAAGCGGCTGATAAGAAGGCGCAGGAATTCAGCCTGCTGCATGAAAATGATTATACTGCTTTTCCGCCCCTTAGTCGTCGCAACGCCTCCGCGAAATCCGCCGGGTAGGGCGCCCAAAAGGTGATCGTTTCTCCGGATACAGGATGGGGAACAGAGAGCGAACGGGCATGCAAGGCCGGCCGGAGAATCAACGATGTCGTTGGAGCGCCGTACAACGCATCTCCCAAAATCGGGAATCCGACGGCAAACAGGTGAGCGCGAATTTGGTGCGTCCGACCGGTTTTTGGTTGTGCTTCCAGCAGAGTATAACCGGCAAAACGTTCGAGGATACGGAATCGGGTTTGGGCCGGCTCGCCGCGCCGGCTGTCCACGACGGTGCGCTTGGCATGTCCAACGCCGCTCCGCAGAGGGTGATGGGCAATACGCCGCTCCCAGGATGGCTGCCCACACACCAGGGCGTGATACACTTTAACGACCGTCCGCGCCTCGAATGCTCGATTCAGCGCCCGGTGCGCTTCGGCGTTGCGAGCGAAAACAAGGACGCCGCTGGTGACTTTATCCAGGCGATGCACAACCCAGAGCCTCCCCCAATCCGCCTCTAGAAGTGAGCGCAGGTTAGGAGCATCAGGCGCCCAACCTTCTGGAATCGTTGCCAGCCCGCCGGGCTTGTTGACGACCAGCAGCACTTCGTCTCTGTACAAAATCTCTATTTCCACAATCGCCACACTTCGTGCGCCAGATCGCGCAAGGGACGATATGCCGGTTGTCTCCTCGGTGACGAAGCCGATCGACAAAAAAAAGTATCAGCATCCCCTTCCTAGGATGTCTGCCGCTTGGCGCATGACCGACGCGCGAACCGTTCCCGTAAGGCAACGACAAACCCAAGCGCAGTCGCGCGCCATACCGCAACCTTGCAAACCGCTACCGCGCTCAACACAAACCCAGTCATTCGCCACGCTCTTGAGTATACCGCCAATCACAGCAAATTGCCACAGGAAAATAGTATAATTCCCCATTATGCAACTGACTATCGTTGGCGTTCGTTTTCAACCCGCTGGGAAAATTTACCACTTCGACGCATCGCCGCTACCGGACGTACAAATTGGTGATCGCGTGGTGGTAGAGACCTCGCGCGGACAGCAAATCGGGGAAGTCGTTCAATTCGTCGCCGAACCGCCGCCTCCCCCCGAAGGACGCTGGAAACCTATCGAACGTCGCGCTACGCCGCGCGATTTGCTCTTGCACCAGATGTGGCAACAAAAAAGCGTCGAGGCTTTGATTCGCTGCCAGGCGCGTGCCGCCGAGCTTGGCTTGCGCGAGGTGAAAATCGCCGCCGCCGAGTTCTCCTCCGATGGGAAACGACTTACCTTCTTTTTTTGCCCGGAGAGCGAAGAGAAAGTCGAACTCAAGTCGCTGCGTCAGGGGATGCAAAAGGAATATCCTCGTGTCCAAATCGAAATGCGCCAGATCGGCCCGCGCGATGTCGCCAAAATGATGGGAGGCGTAGGCGCGTGCGGCATGGAAAAGCGCTGTTGCGCTCGATTTCTGAGCGAATTTAGCCCGATTACGGTCAAAATCGCGAAGGAACAGGGGATTTCCCTGACGCCACCTGAAATTACCGGAATCTGCGGGCGCCTACGGTGTTGTTTACTCTATGAATATGAATGGTACGCTGCCGCACGACAACAGCTCCCCAAAAAAGGCAAGCGCGTCATGACTCCCCACGGAGAGGGAAAAGTCGTGGACGTTTTCCCTATGCGCATGGCCGTTCGCGTGGCATTGCCCGACCTGGGCGAACGCGACTTCCATCGCGATCAACTCGAACCCTGGGATGAGGTCGAGGCTGCGCGTCGTCAGTCCGCGTCATCCTGCACCCATTGCCCGCTTAACCCGAATTCGGGATAATGTCGCGATCGTCTCCTGTGATAGGGCTTGCGGCGAGTTTCAGCCTTTCGCACCCCTGGCCGTTTCAAAAATCGTCCCTTCCTATCAGAGGCCGCTGCCCGAAAATCAGGTCCATGCGCCAACCCGCCTGCGCCAATTCCCCATGTACCCTTTGAGGCCATCTACATATGACCGAACCATTAACCGACCGCTGGGAAAGACCTCAAAAAATTCTCGTCACCCTGGCCCACCCAGACGATCCGGAGTTTTTCTGTGGCGCCTCTCTGGCGCGTTGGGCCCGCGCCGGCCACGAGATTCATTATTTTCTCCTCACCTGCGGCGACAAAGGCGGAAACGGCGAGAGTCCCCCCGAGGAATTGTGCCGGCTGCGTCGCCTAGAGCAACAAAATGCTGCTGCCGTGATCGGCGTGAAATCGGTCGAATTCTTGGGTTGGGAGGATGGCTACCTTCTCCCCACCCTGGAACTGCGTCGGGAGGTAGTGCGAGCCATCCGTCGCTTTCGTCCCGACATCCTCGTTACTTGCGATCCTACTCATCTCTACGTCGGCGAGTGGTATCTCAATCATCCCGATCATCGTTACGCCGGCCAGGTCGTGCTGGACGCCGTCTTCCCCGCCGCCGGCAATCCTCTCTTCTTCCCTGAACTCCTGCACAAGGAAAACCTCATTCCTCACACACCGGCGGAGATCTGGATCGCGTTGGCCGAGAACCCGAATGTGACGTTGGACGTTACCGATACGTGGGACATTAAGATTCGCGCGCTGAAAGAACATGCCTCGCAAATTGGAGATCCACAAAAGTTCGAGGAGCGCATGCGCGCCCGCTTCGCCGAAGGCAGCAACAGCGAGTCGCCGCGCTACGAAGAGAAGTTCCGCGTCATTCGCTACCGCTAAAAGGATTGCCAGGCGAAAGATATAGCAATCAACCAAATGTCTGAAAGGCTTCCCCCCCCTTGAACCGCCTGGCTTCCCTCTCGACGCGCTTGGCTGCTCTCTACCGGCAACCGGAATACTTCCGCCAGCTGTTCGCGCTGGCAGCGCCCCTTGCCCTGCAACAATTTGTCTTCGCCGCGCTGAACATGGTTGGCTTCGTCATGATCGGCCAGAAAGGCGATGTCGCTGTAGCCGCCGTGGGCGCCGCCGGGCAAATCGGCTTCTTGCTCGCTGTCATCCTTTTTGGGTTGGTCAGCGGCGCGGCCATTGTTGCCGCGCAGCTATGGGGGAAACAAGATATTGCCGGGATACGCAAGGTACTGGCCATCAGCCTTTGGCTGAGCCTAAGCCTCGGTGGTCTCTTCCTGTTGTTTTCTGTTATGGCCCCGGCTAAGATCATTGCCTTCTACTCACGCGATCCTCAGGTCATTGCCCTTGGCAGCGCGTATTTGCGAACTTCCGCAGGCGGTTTCGTTTTTTACGCGATCACCTCCGCCTACGCCGCTATCTTGCGCAGTATCGGCAACGTAAAACTGCCGGTCACAATCGGGGTGTCAGCGCTTATCTTGAACGTCGCGCTTTCCTACGGTCTGATTTTCGGACGACTCGGACTGCCCGAAGTAGGGATTATCGGCGCGGCGTGGTCTATCCTCCTTGCGCGCGCATTAGAATGTCTGGCATTGGTGCTCTATACTTACGTCTCTCGCTCGCCGGTCGCCGCCTCGGCGCGCGAATTCTTCTCGATTGACCCCGCTTTCTTTGCGCGCGTGATTCGCCCCATCCTGCCGGTCGCCCTGACCGAATTGCTCTGGTCCTTCGGCATCACAACCTACAATGCCATCTACGGCCGCATTGGTACTGAGGCGCTGGCAGCGGTAAATATCCTTTCCAATGTGGATAACGTCGCCTTTACGTTATTCGCCGGCATCGCCAACGCGACGGCGGTTCTGGTCGGGAACAAAATCGGCGCAGGCGAACAACGCGAGGCCTACCGCTACGGTGCGCGCTCGATTGGGTTAAACGCCGGCCTTGGTGTTATCGTCGGCGCGCTCGTGGTAGCCTTGCGCGTTCCGATTCTCTCGTTGTACCGCGTCTCGCCGGCAGCCTCCGAGGCGGCCTATCGCCTTTTGACCATCTTGGGTTTGCTGCTCTGGCTGCGCATGGTCAACATGGTAGTTATCGTTGGCATTCTGCGCGGCGGCGGTGATGTACGCTTCCTGTTGGCCCTGGACGGCTGCACGATTTGGGTTGTAGGTGTTCCACTGGCCGCGTTAGGCGGTCTCGTACTACGATTGCCCGTTCACTGGGTTTACCTGATGGTCATGGCAGAGGAAGCGGCGAAATGGGGGTTAGGGTTATGGCGATTCTTCAGCCGCCGCTGGATTCACGACCTGACGCAAGCAGGCAGCGCCTCCGGAAGCAATTCCCAACTATGAAGCACGAGCGCGTTGCTGCGCCGCGCGTTCTGCCAGGAGCGCACGCAGAGAGCGCACGTCGCCTTCAATAGAGAACAACGCGCCAAGATAAAGGACAAAACACAAAAGCCAGGCGGTGATGCAAACGGTCAGGATCGCCGTCTGCTTGGTTGCAGACGCGGCAATCGCCCCCGCCAACATCGGGGCCAGGGCAGCACCGCTGTTCTCTACAAAATACTCAATCGCATGGGCGGTAGAACGGACCTCGGGCGCCGTAATATCGAAGATTGTGGCGACCACGTTCGGGGCTGAAAAGGGCATGAACAACGCCGTCAACGCCACCCAGACGAAAAAGGCCGTGCGCGCCTCCACCGGCGTAAGCAGAGCACATAACAGGAAGATCGCGCCCAGAATCACACCGGCGCTCGAGACAAGAATGCGCCCTTTAACCGTCCGCCGAAAGAGCCAATCACCCAACGCGCCACCGACAAAGTGCCCCAACGCTAGGATGAGCACAACCGGGCCCATCACCATGAGTACGGCGCTGTTATCGTAATTGCGCTCGGTCTGTAAGTAACCGATGAAGAAATAGGTTATTACGTTCCAGGGAAACACGCCGGCAAATCCTTGCAGGAAGACAAACCACATGGTGCGCTTCTTGAAAATCTGCTTCGCTTCCTGCCAAGAGAAACGGAACTGACCGATCGCCTCGACACCCTCGAATTCTGGCTCCGCTTTGCCGCGCGGTAAATCCCGAATACCGAAGAAAATCAACAGAGCCATGAGCACACCCAACGAACCGGTAAGGACAAAAATACATCGCCATCCTTCCAGACCAAAGAAACGACCTCTCAACAGCGGGGCCACCACCAATGCCAGCACCATGCCCGTCAAATAACCCAGCGGTGCAGGCAACTGCAGAATGCCGTAAACCTTGCCGCGCACCTTGGGGCCAAAGTAATCCGCCGCTAGGCTATACAGGCCAGGATAGGAAGAATCGTCTATACCGGTGGAAGCGCGCGTGATCAGGAACTGGGGATACGTCCGGACCAGCGAGCTGAGCCACGTCGTCGCGCCCCAGAGAAAGGAAGCCAGCGCCAACAGTTTCGGCCGCGCGTAGCGATCGTAAAGGTAACCCCAAACGGGATACAACAAGGTGCCGACAATCAAAGCGCCCGAGTTAATCAACCCCCACTGAAAATCGTCTATGTGGAACGTTTCGCTGATGGGAATCTGCAACGAACCAATCAACAACTTGTCCGTTTGATGAAGAAAGATGAAAAGAAAGAACACCACAACGACAAAAACAGGGTACCAAGTGCGGCGCGTTTTCATGAATCACCTCTCGCAATGGACTTCGCTAACGATTGAGATGCTCTCCGACCATTGTTGACGGTCAGAATTACCCTGCCTGGACCAAGCTGGGTTGGCATAGCGGATACGAACCAGCTCCTCCGCGCGCGCTTGCTCCGTGACGGTAGGCTCGGAGGGTTTCAAACAAAGGGAGAACGTCTGACGAAACGCGTCCACGAAAGCCTGGGCTGCTGTTTCCCAGGGAACCGAGCGCCCTAACGCCTGCTCCACCGTCGTCGCGCGTTGCAAGAGACGCTCCGCCGCGCGCCGGCGCGCCGTCTCATCGGGGAAAGCCAACACCTGCACAATCCTGGTCAAGTCACCACCCAGCGGCAACGCGCCGTGTTGTAGGACACCATCCTTGCGGCGCGCCTGCGCCGAGCCAATCAATTTCTTCCCGCCGACAGTAATCTCATATGCAGACGGCGCCTCAAAGCAAACCGGGTTGACGGCCTGTTCTGGCGCGAGGCTCTCCTCGTTCATTTCCGCCGGCAAACCGAGCAAGCGCAGAGCCATCAACAACGCGCGCGCCAGTCGCCGATAGGATTCCAGCACCGAACCGGCCAGTAACGGATGTCGCGCCGGACCGAGGACCGCGTAGGTCAGCTCGTCAGTGTGGAGGATGGCGCGCCCGCCCGTCGGACGGCGCACCAGGTCCCAACCAAGCGCGTCCAGGCGCTCCTGGTCCACGTCGCCCAACGGCTGCGCGTACCCCAGCGAAAGGCAAGGAGGCCTCCAGGCATATAGACGCAACACCGGGGGCGAATCACCGCGCATGCAGGCTTCCCAAATCGCCTCGTCCAAGGCCATATTCCAGGCCCCGCGTGCCGGAGGCGTTTGGATCAGACGCCAAGATTCTATCGTCACGCCTTCTCCTCTCCCCTCGTGGCATGCCTGCCCATCTCCACTCTAATCAACCGATAAGGGTACACATTGACCACTTGTGTCTCTCCCACCCTGGTAAAGGGAGGAACAACATTCGGTTTGTACACCATGGTATGACCATGTAAAAAATAACGCGGCTGAAAGACGCGGATGAGGGTGAGAAAAGCACGGAACCCCGTATGCGCGCGGTCGGTATCATCATGGATACCAAAGGGCGGAGAATGCGCTACGAAGATATCCGGTCGCCGACGCCGCGCCCATTTCAACCAGAAAAGGCGCAACGCCAGGCGAAGCGCGCGTCGATTCATCTCCGCTTGCGTGTATTGGTTATCGCCCACTGGTTTATAACGGATACTCCCTCCCAGCCCGGCCAAGAAGAGGCCGCGGTAAGCAACTACACGCCCATCAATGTTTTCGCATCCCGCCGCTAACGAAGAAAGGACGTGAGGCTGGTAGAGAGGATCGTGATTGCCCGGAACGTAATATAACGGCCTCTGCAATACCGTCATGAGATATTCGAGATAGTAATACGGTAAATCCCCACACCCTATCACCATCTCCACATCTCCAAAACGCTGCCGAAGATTGGCAGAATACAGGCTCTCCTGCACCTCGTCGCTCACAGCCAGAATCTTCATGGCGCACCTATTTTGAATTGTAGCCGCGAAAGGCGCAAAAAGGCAAGGGAGAGGGGCTGGGCGCGGTGGTTCTAGAGCCGGCGAAACCCTCTTTCCCGCATGTTCCAGACAAGCGCCAAGCCACAAATTGTGAACTATCATTTTTTGTGGTAAACTTATCTCTCGTTTCGAGAGTTTTTTATTATCCTTATCACATTGAGGAGTCCAGAGTATGGCAAAGAAATGGGTTTACCTGTTCGATGAAGTCGCCGAGGCGGAAAAGTACGCCGGTTCGTGGGAAGGCGTACGCGCCCTGCTTGGCGGCAAAGGTTCAGGCCTGGCCGATATGACGCGCGCCGGCGTACCTGTTCCACCGGGGTTCACTGTCACGACCGAGGCCTGCAATGAATACCGCACAACCGGTCAGTTTCCAGCCGATATGTGGGAACAAGAACTGGAAGCACTCAAGGTCATCGAGCAGCGCACCGGCAAGAAGTTTGGCAATCCCAGCAACCCTCTCCTGGTCTCGTGCCGATCGGGCGCCAAGTTCTCTATGCCCGGCATGATGAACACCATTCTGAACATCGGCCTGAACGATGCCGTCGCCGATGGGCTTATCAAACTGACCAACAACCCGCGTTTCGTATGGGACGCCTACCGCCGCCTGATCGCCATGTTTGGCACAACCGTGTTCGGCGTAGAGGACGAGGCCTTTGAACACCCCCTAGCAGAATATAAGGCGAAGAAGGGGTATAAGGTAGATACCGATATGACCGCCGAAGACTGGCAGGCCATTGTCGCCGCCTTTAAAGAAGTCTTTAAGAGGAAAGTCGGTTTCGATTTTCCTCAGGATGTGTTCAAACAACTGGAACTGGCCACCAAGGCAGTCTTCGAATCCTGGATGGGCAAGCGCGCCATTGACTACCGCCGCGCAACCGGCATCCCCGATGACCTCGGAACCGCTGTCAACATTGTCACCATGGTCTTCGGCAACATGGGGTTCGATTCAGGCACCGGCGTCGCGTTCACCCGTAATCCCTCGACCGGCGAAAAGAAGATGATGGGCGAATACTTGCTCAACGCCCAAGGCGAGGACGTGGTGGCCGGCCTCCGCAACACCGACCCCATCGAGCACATGGCAGAAGTCATGCCGGAAGTGTATCAGCAGTTCATGGAAATCGCCGAAAAACTCGAGAAGCACTACAAGGACATGCAGGATGTCGAGTTCACCATCGAGCGCGGCAAACTGTGGATGCTCCAGACACGCAACGGCAAGCGCACCGCCAAAGCGGCAGTCAAGATTGCCGTGGATATGGCCAACGAGGGCCTGATTACGAAAGAAGAAGCGGTGCTGCGCGTCAGCCCGGAGAACGTGGACGCCTTGTTGCATCCTCAATTCGACGATCATGCTCTGAAAGAAGCCGAGAAGAGCGGTACTTATCTGGCAAAAGGTGTCAATGCTTCGCCCGGCGCGGCTGTCGGTCAGGTTTACTTCGACGCCGACACCGCCGAACGCATGGCGAAAGAGCAGAAACAGGATGTCATCATGGTGCGCCCCTTCACCAAGCCCGATGACGTCCATGGAATGATCGCATCCAAAGGCGTGCTGACCAGCGAGGGCGGAGCGACCTCCCATGCCGCGGTCGTGGCGCGTCAGTTCGGAATCCCGTGCGTGGTCGGTGCCTCGGCCATCAGGATTGACCTCGAAAAACGCCTGATGACGGTCGGCGATCGCGTCATCAAGGAGGGCGAGTGGATTTCGGTAGACGGTACGACTGGCAAGGTATACGTTGGCAAGATTCCAACCACCGCGCCTTCGTTGGAAGAACAAACCGAGTTGATGACGCTTTTGCAATGGGCAGATGAAATCGCCGCGCGACCCGACATCCGCAACCTGCCCGATGGCCGCAAGACACGCGGCCTGATGGTCTGGGCCAACGCCGACTACCCCAAGGACGCCCGTCGCGCCCGCGCCTATGGAGCAGTTGGCATCGGTCTGTGCCGTACCGAGCACATGTTCTTCGAACCGGAGCGGCTGCCCATCGTCCAGCGCATGATTCTCGCCGAGGCGGTCGAGGAGCGCAAGAAGGCTCTGGATGAGCTCTTGCCTTATCAGCGTCAGGACTTTGAGGGTCTATTCGAGGCCATGGATGGCTACCCGGTCATCATCCGCCTGATCGATCCCCCCTTGCACGAATTCATGCCGGACGAGGAAAAACTCCTCGAAGAAGTAATTGCCCTGCGCGTGAAAGGCGGCAACGCACAAGAACTGGCCGAGAAGGAAAAACTCCTGACTGCCATTCGCTCGCTGCACGAATCGAACCCAATGATGGGCCTGCGTGGCGTTCGCCTGAGCATTCACATGCCCGAAATCGTAGAGATGCAGGTGCGCGCCATCTTCGAGGCGGCAGCGAATTGCACCAAACGCGGCATCGTGGTCAAACCGGAAGTCATGATTCCGCTCACCGGCACCGTTAAGGAGCTGGAATGGATTCAGCCACGCCTGGAGAAAATCGCGGCTGCTGTCATGCAGGAGAAAGGCGTTCAGTTCGAGTATAAGTTTGGAACGATGATTGAAATCCCTCGCGCGGCGATCACCGCCGGCGAAATCGCCAACTTGGCGCAGTTCTTCTCCTTTGGCACCAACGACCTGACCCAGATGACCTTCGGCTACAGCCGCGACGACGCCGAACGCAACTTCCTGATAACCTACCTCGAGGAAGGCATTCTGCCCACGAATCCTTTCCAGACGCTCGACCGGGAAGGCGTTGGCTTGCTGATGCAATGGGCCGTCAACGAAGGCCGCAAGACACGCCCCGATCTGGAAGTGGGCATCTGCGGCGAGCACGGCGGCGATCCGGATTCCATCGAATGGTGCCACATCATTGGGCAGGATTACGTCTCCTGTTCCCCCTTCCGTGTGCCCATTGCTCGCCTGGCCGCAGCGCATGTAGCGCTTAAGCACAGCGGCACGACCATCGCGGAAGATAAATAACTCCCTTCCGTTTGTCTGAAGCATACAGCGCGTTCCCCGGGGAACGCGCTGTATGCTTTCTCGTTTACGTTACACGATCTTCGCTACTCTACGGTTACACTCTTCGCCAGGTTGCGCGGCTGATCCACATCCAGACCACGAATCGCGGCAATATGGTATGCCAGCAACTGGAGCGGAATCACGGCTACGACCGGCGAGAGCAACCAGGGAGTCCGCGGAATCCAAAGAACATAATCTGCCAGCGAAGCGGCCAGTTCATCGCCATCCGTTGCCACCACTACCACTGTGGCGCCGCGCGCCTTTGCCTGCTGAATCTGGCTGATCATTTTCTCGCGCCAGGGATCTTCAGGAGCAAGGCAGATGACCGGCATCGCGCGATCAATCAACGCGATCGGCCCGTGCTTCATCTCGCCGGCCGGATAACCTTCCGCATGGATATACGAAATTTCCTTTAACTTTAGCGCCCCTTCATAGGCAATCGGCATGTTGATTCCCCGCCCCAGGTAGAGACAATCGCGCATATCCTTGAGCATCCAGGCAACCTTTTCGACTTCCGCTTCGCGCGCCAGGGTCTGACCAACCAGATCGGGCACAAGGCGCAAGTCAGCGACTAGCGCGCGACGGCGTTCCTCGCTCAGGACACCGCGTAGATCGGCAAGGAGCACCGCCAGCATATACTGATCCAATAACGGCGCGGTGAACGCTTTGGTGGAGGCCACGCCGATTTCCGGCCCGCATTGCATAGAAATCGCTCCATCGGCTATGCGCATAGCCTGCGACCCTATTACATTGACAATGCTCCACAGAATCGCCCCTTTGCGCCGGCCTTCCTCCATGGCAGCCAGCGTATCGGCCGTCTCGCCAGACTGGGAGATTGCCAACACAACACTCTTATCATCCACCAATGGATCGCTATAGCGGAATTCCGAGGCAATGACTACCTCCGTAGGAATACGTGCAATCCGTTCAAAGTACACCTTACCGACCATACCAGCATAAGCAGCTGTACCGCAAGCCGTAATGTAGATTCGCGCAATTTGACGCGCCCGCTCTGGCGCCAGAGCCAGTTCTGGCAGACGAATGTATCCATTCTGAAAGTCTACTCGGCCGGCGAGGGTATCCGTCAAGGAACGCACCTGTTCATGGATTTCCTTCTGCATAAAATGGCGATATTCGCCTTTTTCAGCAGAAACAGCATCCCAGGCAACCGTGTGCACCACAGGCGTCACCCGCTCTCCTGCAAGAGTTTCTATCTCGATGGCGCTCGCCGTGACAACAGCCATCTGGCGCGACTCGAGAAAAACGACACGGCGTGTGTGCTCAAGGATCGCCGGGATATCGCTGGCGACGAAATTTTCGCCTTCGCCCAGACCAATCACCACACCGCCTGCGTTACCGATGCGCGCACAGATGATCCGCTCCGGCTCGTCGGCCGACATGAGCACAATACCGTGCGCGCCGCGCAACTGACCAAAGGCCTGCCGGGCGGCCTGACGTAAATCAAAGCCGGCTGCAAGGTAACGCTCGACAAGATGAACGATTACCTCCGTGTCCGTGTCCGAATTGAATCGGACTCCTTCTGCATCAAGCGCCTGGCGCAGTTCAAGGAAATTTTCCACAATGCCGTTATGTACCACCACAACCCGGCCGGTACGCCCCAGATGCGGATGGGCATTGCGCGCCGAAGGCGCGCCGTGCGTGGCCCAACGTGTATGCCCCACGCCCGGTGACCCATGGAGTGGCGCCTTGTCCACCAATTCGGTCAAACGCGAGAGCTTTCCAGCGTCGCGGCGCACCTCAATCCGCCCATCCTGAATCACAGCCAGCCCGGCCGAGTCATACCCCCGATATTCCAACCGTCTCAAGCCGTTGAGCACAATCGGCGCGGCATCGCGTGGGCCAACATAGCCAACTATTCCACACATGGTGAAGCCTTCAGAAGGACTATGTTCATAACACTAAAGACAATGATTATACCAGAAAGGAGAGCAGCGCCTGAAAAGGCGCTGCTCTCCGAGGGCACAAACCCTAGCTCAACGCTACTGCGCCAATTCAATCACCGTCGGCTGCGGCACACCAACGTTTTCATTGGCATCATAGGTCACATCCAGAGTCGAACCACCATTGACAATCAAGGTGGAAACGACGATCTGGCTGCGAATAGCATTGGTGTTCACACTGCCGTTGATGGTCATCGGCGCATCCGGCGCCAGATAGGTGCCGGTCAATCTGATGTTAGAACCGCCGTTGAAGATAATGTTTGAGGTATTGCCCAACGGCATGTAAATCAGCAAGCCGGCGAAGGGGTCGCCCGGCGGCGGGCCCTTGAGATCAATGTCCGAACTGCCATTCCAGATAATATATCCTTTGGTCAGGTAGAAGAAAGCGTCATTGGCCTTAACGGTGGAGCCGCCGTTCACGATCCATTGACCACTCCCGCTGGCATAGAAACGGATGCGATTCGGCGTGAACGTATTCGAACCATTCAGCGTCCAGGTGCCATTGCGGGTGTAGATCTCGATGTCAGGAATATTGAGCGTCGTCCCGCCATTGAAGGTGATGTTCTGGTCCTGCATCACAAAGATCACCCTACCCGTCGAGGTGAAGGTGGCGCTGCCACCCAGGTTGAGGTTGCCATTCAGGCAATACACGCCTGGCTGGAAGACCGCCGTCATACCACCGTTGATCGTAATATCGCCGAACCTGCCAGGAGTGAACGTAATTGTGCTGCCGCTGATGGTCTGCGTGCCGTTGGCGGAGCAAGTCGGCGGGGTCGGGATAGGTGGAATAAAACTGAAAGTCTCGCTGTTGATGACCAGCGGCGCGCCTTGCTGAATGCCGGGGGTCACGCTCGCGCCGACGTTCTTGCCGTAGGTGCCGCTCACCGTATAGCCATAGGTATCCATCACAACGCTTGCGCCGCCGTTAAGGAACAAGCCGTTTGCGCCGTTGCTATTGACAAAGATGCCGCTGTTACGCACCCGCACGTTGGCGCTGCCCTGGAGGAGAAAGGTGTTGTTACCGCTCGATCTGGTCGTGACGACGCCCATGCCGCTAAACAGGGGGCCTATCGTGCCCGGTCGAGCACGCACTACAGCCTCCGTACAGGTATCCAGGGTATCAACACCAACAATCTGGCCGAAATAGGGCTCCACGCTCGAGCGCACAATTACCTGAATATACTCATTGTTTCCTACATAGGGACTCTGCCGACCATCATTAGGATTGCAATCTTGGGCAGAGGGAGGATTGTTGATGGTGACTTGGCTCTCCGTAAAGCCGTTTTGCGTCACGACCTGTCTGGCGATATTCTGCCAGTTCGTCTGGTTGTTGACTTTGGCTAACGCCGCCGCGAGTGCCGCCGCATCCGCTGCATTTTGGGCGTGGCGTCGCTCGGTAAAAGCTGCGCCGCTATCCACTGCCAAGCCAACTACACCAACCAGGCCAAGGATAGCTAACGCCACCAGGACTAATACTTGCCCACGTTGCGATTTGCCATAAGGAAACATAAGGACCTCCTTTGGGATACGAAGAGAACAGAAAACGCTTTCGCCTCTTATGGAGAAAAAGCCTTTGAAAATATTATACGACATAATTATAACAAAAAAATACGGATCCTTACAAATCAGTAAGGTAAACCAATAAGTGCCTTGTTTAAGGGGAAATTTGTGCACTCCAGTCACTACTTAAGCCTGACGTGTTTGCGCGTCCCGGCTAGGATTTTCCCTGAAAAAGGATAGGTGCGATACATTCTTGTAAGTAATACCACAAGGCAACCGGTGTTTGTAGCTTCGCAACAAAACAATCGGATATCGTTGTCATTACAAGCAAAAAAAGAACCGTCGAGCAGACACGACGGTTCCCAAAACCCTTGCAGGCACACTCAAAGATAGCGAGACAACCCTAACCTACTGCGCGAGTTCCACTGCTCCACTGGAGGCTTGCTGGAAATTCTCATTCGCGTTGAACCAGATTTCACCATCAGCCGTGCCGCCATAGTAAATCGTGTCACTGATAATCTGGCTGTGATAGCCGCTTGAGGCGCCTGTGCCGTTGACCTGGACCTCGGACCCCGGCAAAAGGATAGTCCCTGTCCAGTAAGAGGTAGAGTTGCCATTAAGAATGAATTTATTGGTGTTAGACGCCAGCGAATAAACCAGCAAACCGGCATAAGGGCCGCTGGTAGCCGCACTCAGTTGTACCGTAGCACCGCCGTTGATATGAAAGTAGGCATCGTCCCTGAAGAACAACAACACTCCGTTGCCGCTCAAGATATCGCCCGCATTGATCGTCGCTTTGCCGCCGCTTATGCAATACACGCCTGGCTGAAGATAAGCGTTACTTTCCAGAAAGTTTGCCGGTATGTTCCCCGGCGTTACCACCTTCGTGGTCGGATTTTTTGTCCCATTCTGAGTGCAGGTCGGGGTAGGAATGATGTTCTCCAATCTCGGTGGACAAGGGTAAGGAGGCGCACCCTCAACCACGACCGCCTGGGTAGAACCGTCTTCGGTATATAATCTTCCGTTGCCATCGTATCCGCCAACCACCGCATACCCCGGCGCCCAAATTGCAGCTCTTCCGCCGGTATAGAGGGCGTTGCTCGCCGAGGAGTTCGAGAAAAGAGTACCGCCATGTACTTTCAAAACCACATTGCCCGTTGCTTCAAAGGCCTTGATCCCGGCAGGGTTAATACAGGAAAGAGCGACCATTGCATTCCCGTCGTACAGAGGGCCTGTCACGGGGGGGGTGGCGCGTGCTACCGACTCAACACAAATGGTAAATTGATGAATTCCTACGACCGGCGCGAAGTACGCCGGTGCTTTGGCGCGCAAAACAACCTGCACATACTCCTTGTCGCCCACATAGGGGCTTGCTTTGCCATCATTTGGCCGGCAATCGCGCGCCGTCGGCGGGTTAGAGATTTCTAGGAGTACAGGGTCAAAGCCGTTCTGACTCACAATTTGCGTTGCAACCGTCTGCCAGTTAGGTTGTTGCGACACGATCGCAAGCGCCGCCGCCAACGCCGCCGAGTCCGCAGCGCTCTGAGCGTGACGGCGTTCGCTAAAAGCCGAACCTCCATCCACCGCCACGCCCACTATAGCAAACAGACCAACGACCGCCGCTGCAACGAGAACCAACACTTGCGCCTGCTGGGATATCTTCCGTTGTCGCACCATGGTCCACCTCCTAAACTTTCATCCTGTTCTCATATTACATTGAAATACACAATTGGAAATTAACACCTTCATTACAGTCTTCTTAGTAGAGATGCCGTCCCCCAACCATTAGGGATTACATCCTGCTTTCAAAACAACGGCGGTCACCTGTGCTCGGAGAGGGATGCTCGCTCCTGCGACGAAAGGAACAATCGTATCATAGCGGTAGATCACCGTAATCTGAATCACATCCCCGGGCTTTGGATTGGCCGAGCTGGTTACCACAGTAACAGCAACCCGAGAGGCATCTGCCAAGTCAACCGGGCTGGAGGATGACTGACGAATCCTTTGTTCAATTTTGGTTTTATCCGCAGGGCACATGACCCCGTAAATAGCGCCCTCCTCCGCTGCATCTCGTAGAGCAATAAAGGAGAAAAAGGCTACGCCGAAATCAATCACACCCGCCAGCAGGATCATCAACGCGGTCAGCGTAAGCGCCAGTTCCACAAGACTCTGGCCGCGCCGTGCAGGAGCAACAAAGGGGAAACGCAAAACGGTCTTCTTCATGGATACTTCTGACTGGTGTTGTTCGAATCCAACGGTGCGCAGTACGGGTCGGTCACTACTGACATGACGATACGAATGTCTGAAGCATTTTGATTAAACTCAAGACCTACTCGGATTTGCCAGGGCAACGTTCCCCCCGACGTAAACGGCAACGCCCAAGGCCCACCCGGAACAGAGAAACCGTTGCTCTGAACACTGTAACCGGCCCAAACAGGAGTGCCATCAATGGTTACTCGATTCAGCGCCGTCGTCCCACCGCTGCTATTCCAGTATACGACAATACTGTTCGCCAGGAAGGGTTGCCCGATCAAGTTGTAAATTGTCCAACTAACATTGGCGCCAGCCGCAATCGGGCCACTATGTTTGAGAAAACATGAGAGCGGCGTATTTGTGCGCGTTGGGGTATTTGTGCGCGTTGGGGT
>FMJZ01001142.1_pt1 | contig 28223 bp, 16 predicted proteins | sample 1987881 | NCBI WGS metagenome assembly FMJZ01 (sample SAMEA4378227, study PRJEB15110) | soil metagenome | biome: soil; feature: Field; material: Soil | place: India | collected 2015-03-11 | depth 0 m
ATCTCCTCTCCCCGCGTCGGGGAGAGGTCGGGAGAGGGGTCCCCAGCCTCCCTGCAAGAGAAAAACCTCTCCCCGCGTCGGGGAGAGGTTGGAGAGGGGTTTCAGAACAGGATGCCTGCTTAGGGCACAATCACATCGGGATACAGCCGCGGGCTGAAGGCTTCAAAGAACAGGTCACTGGTGCCGCCGCGCGTGCTGTTCCAGAAGAGCCACACCTTCGGTTCGAACTCGTCCTTCAGGGCGAACAGGTTGCTCTCGCTGGTGGCACCGACCAGCGGTACCATCGCCTGCGAGCCTTCGGTGGCTTCGGACGTCTCATCAATCCAGCGCACCACGCCCACCACCGTGCGCGGACTGGATTCGGGGTTGCCCTGCGCGTCCAGAGCGGTGTAGGTGATGCTTACCAGTTTGCCCTCGTCCGCTTCGGTGAAGTAGAGGCGTCCTCGTGCGAAGTCCACCTCCACCGGTCCCACAGGTGCACTGAGACCGGTTACCTGCACACCGGACACGTCGGGGCGACGCTCGCCCTGACCGTCGGTGATGATGGGCGTATACACCGGCGCGGGCAGGTATATTCCGAGCCGCATGGTCTTCGCCACGAACACTTCCGCGGTCGGCGAGCCTGTGGACTTGCGGTAGAACAACCACAGGCGGTCTACCGGCGGCGACTGGGTGGGGTTGTTCAGCGCGGGCAGAATGTACTTCCAGCGCGGGTTCTGCGACTTCTCCAGTCCGCCTGTCGGTGCGCTGTTAGCGCCGGCGTAGAAGGCTATCGGTTGCGGCACCGGCACGCCATCGTTAGGCATCAGCGAGTTCCATCCGTGGTTCGCCGTCAAGCGCATCGCACGCGGCGTGTAGTCGGCGAAGATGACATCTGTGCGCGACGGAGCGCGATACGGGAAGGTGACCGTGCCCGCCGACAGGTCTATCACCGCCTGCCAGTCAATCTGTGTGCGTGCGCTGTCGGTGTATCGGGTGAGGTACAGGATGCCCGTGTTCGAGTCGTACTGCTGACCGTACCAGTAGTTCCCCGACTGCTGGATGTCGTTGGCTGCCAGCGGTTGCGGGTCGCCCACGCGCCAGATGCGGATACGCTGTCCCCGCGCCCAGGAGAGGTCTCGCGACATCCAGACGTTGGTGGTGCCGATGCGCTGGAGCACCTCGCCGCGCACCGGAGGCAGGTTGACCGGTGTCAGTGCGCCTCCACCGCCCAGCCTGAAGCGGGTGAGCAGTATCTCATTGGTCTGGCGCGTCTTGGTGGAGGCGGTATAGATGACGTCGAGGTAGCCGGCGCGCGGGATAGCCAGCGGCTCGAAGGCGTTGGTCACCACCGCAGGCACCGGCAGTTGCTGGTCGCGCGTCCATGCGCTGGGGTTCAGCGGGTTGCCCAGGCAGGCGTTGTAGTAGATGGTATAGCGTCCGCTGGCTCCGCTGTACCAGAACATCACAGGCACGCCGCCGATGACCGTCACGCGCGGCTGGAAGCGTGGCAGAGCCGCATCATTGCCCAGCGCCACGGGCGTTCCGGGTACGCCGTTCACAATCGGCGCCACGAAGGTCACATTCTCTATCAGGATGGAACCGTTGTCCTGACGCTTCGCCGCCTGTCCCTGCCACAGCAGGTAGGGCTGACCGCCCGCAACAAAGAACGTCGGCGCGTAGTGCTTGATAGAGGACGGAATAACCGTGCCCGGCAGGGTGGTGAACAGTTTGCCGTACTTATCGCGCACCGCGCTGTTCGTCGGGTCGCGCGGATACTCCACACTGCGCCCGCTCCACCACTGCGTGGGGGAGGCAGGCATCCACACTCCACGCTGAGCATCGCGTGGCAGAACAGCGACATGCAGGAACCAGGCGTTGCTCCCGGAGGGTTGCGTCTCGCGGTAGCTGTCGGTTCCATCTTCAACGGGGCGGTTGCGGCTCCAGTTACTGCTCCACGCCAGCAACATGCTATCGGCGCCCATCAGCGCGGCGGGTTGCACGTTCGCTGACAGGTAGCCGGGCTGTCCGGGCTGAGGCGGAATGCCCTGCCATATCGTATCCACCTGCGGCAGAGAGCCGCTGGAGGTGCTGTTGGTCAGGCGCGATTCGGTTACCGTCACTTTCACCCGCATGGTCGGCTCGCTAACCGGCTGAGCGGGTTCGTTGTTCGCCAGAACGCCCAGCACGTACGGGTTCCACGACGCCGCTTCAAAGATGCGGATGAGGTTGCTGTAAGTGCCCGCCGGCGTGCCCAGCGGAACCTGCACACTGACCAGCGGTTTGGTGGTGGGCACGTTGTCAAATGCGCCGCCCGCGGCGCCCGGATAGGGTTTGTCCGGGATGGACAGTACGGTCGGACTGCTATCAGGGCGCGGCTTGTGCAGGGTGTGCATGCCCGGGAAGCCGTTGTACAGCGGCGGGCGCATGGCCAGCCACATCGGGTCGTAAATCTGGTCAAGCGAGGTGAACACGTTCTGCTGAACCACGCTTCCGTCCGACCGACGCACCCAGCCGGCGGTCAGCGCAGGTTTGTGGAAGGTGAAGGTCGGGTCGCCAATGGGGCTGACCTCCCAGTAGTACGGGTTCACCTGGTCGCTAACCAGCGTGATGGGCAGCGGATTCTGGAACACCGGGTTGCCGCCAGCGTCCAGATAGTCCACCGAGCCCACCGCGCGCACGTTTAGCAGGTTCACATTGCTGAGGCTTCGCACCGTAAACGGCTTCCAGAACGGCTTCAGCGACTGGTACCACGGGTCGTTCAGATAGGTCGGGTCGCTATCCGAGATGGGCGGGCGGAAGGCGTGTGTCGCCGGGTCGGGATGCACGCCGAAACCGTGCGGCACCGCGCCGATGTCGATGGTCTCTTCTTCCACGCGCAGGCGCATGTCGGGCGGGATGCCCAGCGTGATCCGGAACTCGCGATACGGCTCCTCGCGGGTAACTGGCGGCGTCTGGCGCAGTCTCGCCCCGCCGGGCAGATCCAGGTCGCCGTTATTGTTGACGTCCACATACACGCGAATCGGGGCGCGGAACCGCGTGGCATAACCGCGCGCAGTCAGCGGATTGATGCCGTCAAAGCCCACCAGGTTCGCGGGCTGGAACTGCGGCACCTGCACCATCACTTCGCCGACGGTGGGCACTAACGTCCAGCTGGTCCAGTCCGGCGCCACGCCTACCGGGTCGGTCGGGGGAGCCAACGCACCGCCTCGCGCAGCAGCAGACAGGTCTACGCCACCTGCAGATACCCTCAACGCTCGTTCAGGGATGTCCGGGTAGTCGACGCTGGTGTTCGGGATGTTCACCGGCAGCTCGTCCCAGGGCAGGGGGTTAATCACCGCCAGCGAGCCATCGTCGTTGTTGTGCCATGCCAGTCGCTCGCGCTCGACTTTCACCCGAAGCGGGTCACCGCCCAGCAGAGCCACCTTCGAGCGGTCGGCAATCTGGATGAGCCGGCTTCCGCTGGCGCCGTGCGGCACCAGCCCCATGACCACCCACGCCAGGTTCTTGCCGGCGTTGCCGTTCATACTCAGCTCCTGCGGCACCGAGTTACCGACCACCGTTTGCCCAATCCATCCTACCTCAAAGGTAGTGTTGGGGTTGATGGTGCCGTCCGGGTTCAGGATGCGCAGCGCCAGCGGGTGGGCAATGGTGAACTCGAAGTATGGGTCTACCGTGCGCTCCATCGTGATTGTGGTGGTTTGCTGTCCGCCGCCTGTGGTGGTGGTTGCGGTGGCACGTACAGCGGCGGTGTAGCGTGCGCCGGGCGTCCACGCATCGCCGTCCTGTGTCGGTACGATACGGAAGGCGTGATACGCCATCCATTTCTGGTTCACGCCCACGTCGGTTCCATATGGTACCACACCAACCGTGCGGTTCACCGTCGCGGCGCGACTGCGCAGACTCAGCGTCACCGAGCGGGCAGGAGGCACCAGCCCCTGCATTCCATAGGCGATCACGTACACCGTATCGCCCCACTCATAGCCAATCTTGCGCGTGTGTCCGCCGGCGACCACCTCTTCTGGCGTGCGGGTGCGCCGCTGTACGATGTCGGCGTACTCTTCCGCCGTGAAGATTTCCACCTTCAGGTTCGTCAGTTCTGGCGTCAGCGAGGCGTCCACCAGCTCCGCGCCCGGAGGCTCACCCGGCGTCAGATAGCCACCGGTTGGCGAGAAGGCGTAGATGATGCCGTCATCTCCGGCGATGTACATCCAGTCGTTCGCCACCGCGGGCGAGGCAAATACCGACTGCCCCAGCGTCTGCCAGCCCCACAGCACATCGCCGCGCACGTTAATCGGGTTGCCGTTGTTGTCCAGCACCTGCCGGAAAGTGCCCGGTCCGCTGTTGAACGCGCTGAGCGCCAGCACCTTGCCGTCCATCAAGCCGAATACAATAGCCGGCAGGGGACCCGTGCCTGTCGCCGAGCGGCTGGGGATAATCTGCGTGAACGTGATGGAGGAGTAGATCGACGCACCCATCGAGCCGCTGGCGGATGCCACCGGGTTCAGCGGGTCGGTCACATCCTGCCAAACCAGCTCCGTCCTGCCATCGCCTGTGCCCTGCGCATCCAGGGCGTACACGGTGCCGCCCCGGTCGCCGATAAACACCACGTCGCGGACACCGGTAATGGTGGTAACCTGCGCTGCCACCGTCGGCGAGGAGTACAGGAACGGCTCTACGGGGTCTTCATCGCCTGCTGTGCTTACGGGTGGATTCTGGGCATAGGGCCACACCCACACCCGCTCGGTGCGCCGGCGACCGCTGCCTTTCTCCTTGACGCAATATACTCGTCCATCCGCGGCGGCGAAGTACACTTTGCCGTCAAAGATAGCCGGCGTGGTGGAGATGGCGTCCAGAGGCAGCTCTTCGTTCAGCGCGGGATCGTCGCCCGAGGCGGGTTCATATTTGCCCGGATAAACCCAGCGTTCGGTGGTGGTACCGCTGGAGCCTTCGGCGTCCAGGGCGTACATTCGCCCATCCAGACCGCCCACGAAAATGGTCGGACCGACGTCGCTGGTGCGGTTGTATGCGGGCGAAGAGACGAAACCGTTCACGACCGCCGCCTTATCCGCGGCGGGATAAATCCAGATACGGTCGGTGGTACCCGGGTTGGTCGCGCTGAAGTCGCCATTTCCGCTGGCATCCAAACAGTACACGCGCCCGTTGGAGTTGGCAACATACACCCGCCAGTCGGGCGAGCCGCTTGTCCCGATATTCACCACCAGCGGGGAGGAGTATCCAAAGGAACCGACCACCGGTCGCTCATTCAGGGGCTCTTCGGGATACACCCAGTACGAGAAGGTCGTGCCGTCGCCGTTGCCCACGGCGTCCAGCGCATATACCTTGCCGTCATTCGCGGAGAAGAAGACCACCTGCCTGTCGGCAACCGTTCCGCCGGAGACGCGCATGGGCACGGTCTGCACCACCGGAGTGGAGAAGATACCGCTGGCGCCCGTTCCCTGCTCCACAAACCGCGCCGCGTCGGCAATCACCACGCGCCCTTCGGTCACCTCGCTGGCTTTGCGGCAGTAGTTGACCAGCTCCACGTAGTTGGTCGTACCCTGTCGCATCCGGTAGGTGCCCAGGCTGAACCACTGTCCGCCCGCCGTGTTCTGCGTCTGGTCTACCTCCACCACCGTGTCACCGTCCTCGTGGTGCACGATATAGCGGGCTGCCGTCGTGCGGCTCACGCTACCGTCGTCCTGGGGCAGCCAGACGTAAATAGTGTACTGCGCCGTTGTCGCTCCGTTGGAGGGTTGAAGGTCTGGTTGCCAACGCACACGCCTCCAGGTGGTGGAATCGGTGCTGCCTGTGACCGTTGTCTGCAGGTAGCTGGTGCTGTACGGGTCGGGCTGAGGCGTTGCGGGTGCTGTCCAGCCCGGGTCCGCCTGGAAGGTGGGCGCACCGTCGGCGTCATCTACGGTAACCGCCCGCTGTCCGCTCACGTTCAGCGGATAGCGCCACACCACTCGCCCGGCGTTGTCAAAGCAGTACATCACGCCGATTTCCACGCTGGCGGTGGGGTCGTTCGGGTCGGCGACACGCTCGATGCGTCCGATGAACACCCTCTGCGCCAGCTGTCCGGGCGCAACCTGTATCATTGCCGCCACCGGCGAGGAGTAGAACGAGCCCAGGTCGGGCATAAAGCGCACGCCGTCGAACACCACCAGTCGCCCAGCGTCATCAAAGTTGCCGTCATCGTCGGTGTGCGTGGAGGTGTTGTATGCGTAAACCTCTACGGGGCGTCGTCCGTCGAAGGGAAAAGTCAGGTCACTGCGTAGCCGGGTACGCTCCCACCTGCTGGTGGCGGAGTTGTACACGTAGGCGATGCTTCCTGCCGTGCCCAATCGTATCCAGTTACCACCGGCTGTCTGGTCCACCACCAGAATGACCTCGCCGTAGGTGTTTGTGCCGGTGGGATAACGCACCTTGTATACCGCTTCGCGCACGTTGCGGTTGCCCTGCGTGCCGCTGGAGGGGAACCATACGGCAATCTGATAGCGAGTGGGTCTGGCAACAAGCGGGTTATAGGCGGAATCGGCCGGGTCCAGCTCGTTCGGAGTAGCATTACGCCATCGCACAACCACCGTGGCACCGCTCGTGGGGTCATTGGCGTTGCTGGGGTTGACTGCTGTGGCGTAGTCGTAGGAGTCGCGGAAACCGTCGGTCACGGCGTTGGTATCGGTGATGGTGATGGTGGTCACCGAGCCCTGCGTTACCGTGTAGTCACCAGCGCGGTTGACCCCGTCGCGGTCTATCTCCAGCGTGATGCCTCTATCCTGCTGGGCGGGCCACCACCAGCGCAGATACGCCCTGCCCGGACCCTGCTCGGTGCTGAGGTTTGTCGCGCCTGTACGCTGAGGGTCGCGGCGGAACATCGGAAAATCGTCCGCCCACACCGCGCACTGCCCAAGCAGCACGCTCCCGATTATCCATGCCAGTAACCAGTTTCTCGCTGTTGCCATATGGTCTTCACCCTCACTTCCACTCAGCAATCTCTTCACACTCTGTTTGACGAAACGGCATGGGGATTCGTTCGTAACCCCCTCAGAACGGTCTATCCGCATAGAAGGGTGTATCCACCCGATATGTGTCACTGCTGACGACCTCATTGACGTTCGCCCAGCTCTTCACCCGTCGCGGCGTCCACCACACGATGTCCTCCGGCCTCATCCCGTCGGTCAGGTAGGTGCGTGGACCGTCAATTTCATTTTCCACCCGTGTGGCGCCCGGGTTGTAGTTGGCGGGGTCTATCTCAAAGACCTCTCCGTTGAACCTGCTGCTATCGGGCAGGAGCCCGCGATAGGCGTTGGCTATCAGGTAGTGTCCGTTGGGCAGACGTACAGCGCTCACCGCCCACAGCGGGATAGCCCGGCTGATGTATACATCCACCGGCTGTGGTCCTCTGATGCGGTCCCGCAGGTGCGTCAGACTGCGGTACACCTCGTCGGTCAGCCTCCATTTGATACGCCACTGATTGGGCGCGAGGCGTTCCAGGTCAAACACGCCCTTATCGGTGGCGAGTACGATGTTGTACACGACGGTTCCTGTTGCGCTGTCGTAGCGCACCGGATACACCTGCACGCTGTTCGGACTGCCGATAGGCACCCGGTTATTGGAGCCGAGCGGTTCGTTGGGCAGAAGTACCTCGCTGAAAGCTTCGGTGATGTCCAGTCCAGCGCCGATGGTGCGCACCATCACCGTGCCCCCGACGCCCTCTTCGCCCGTGCCGTCCGGGCGCACGCGATAGTTGGCTACCGTCGCCACTAGTGTAAACACCGGTGCACCGCCGCTGTAGCCCGACACGATGCGCTGGATACCCGTGTAGCGGTACTTGCGCCTCTCGGCGCCGCTCGCGCTTGTCCAGAACAGCTGGCGTCCTGCAATCAGCGGACCGACCGCTCCAGTGGTGGCATCGGCGGCGTAGCGGTCTACCACGTCGATCAGCCGCCCGTTGCCCGTGTCGGCAATCAGGTAGTGCACCCAGAACTCCAGGTCCTGCGCGTCTTCAAAGGGGTTGACCCGATTGCCACCCGCTTCTTTCGGCACGTATTCGGTGTAGATGTTCACGTCCTGCGGCTCGCGCAGTTCGTGCGGGTCGCCCGGCATCAGCGGGGCGGGCGGCTTCGTGGGGTCCGACAGGTCAAGGCGAGGCGGGTTCTCGAATCGGCGCAGTTCCGCCGTCACGTTGCCCGACCGATCCACCCACACGATGCGGTTGTTGCCGGTATCTACCACAATCATCTCGTTTGCGCTGGTGCGATACACTTTTGCAGGGCGTGCCACCGATGTAGGCGTCACGCTCACCACTGGCGCGGAACCACCTGAAGCGGTTCCCCACAGCCTGCTGGCATCCATGCTCCACGCCACCTTGCCGCCCGGGTCCATTTCCAGCAGGCGGTGGCTGTCGGCAATCAGCGTCATCTGACGCTCAAACACCTTGATGCCCGTATCGCCGACCGCCGCCAGCAGTCCACCCGACACGGCGACCGACGCGATGCCCTGAGTGCCCACCTGCGCCCGACGCAGCTCGTTCAGTGTGGCTGTCAGCAGGTTGACCAGAGACGGTCCCCACGTCGCCGGGTTGTTCGGGTCGTAGCCGTAATCCGCCGGCTTGCCCAGCGCGGGCCACAGCACGTGGTTCGGCTTGTCCGAGTCCTGGGTAATCAATGGCACGTCGTCGCCCGTCTGGATGCTGGGGTCGGTTGCGGTGGGATCGGCAGAGACCGCAATCACCGTAGAGACCTGCACTCCCGGCGCATCTACCTGCACCGGCAGGTATACCACGTCGCCCGCCACTACCGGCGATGCCTTCACCCGCACCGCCGGGATGAACATGAACCACTTCAGGTTGCTGTAGGTAGAAGGCTGGATGAAATACTGGCGCGGCGGCTCACTGCCTGCAGTGACCACCACCAGCGTGGGCTGAGACAGGCTGAAGGCGAATATTGCGCCGCCTCCGCCCGCGCCCGGCATCATGTTATTGATGGTGATGATTCCGCCAGCCCGGTTGACCGAATACTGCGCCGGCTGCACATAGGTATACTGCGTAGGACCGCTGGCACTGCGTATCACGTCCACCTGCCGGATTTGCAGGGTGGCGTTGCCCGGGATGGCGATGGGGTTGCCGTTGTCGTCGCGCAGGCGCAGTTCCACGCGCGGGTTGTTGTTGAACGCCATCAGCACCGTGCCCGGTATCTCGCCGATGGGCGGACCGAAGTTTGCGCGCGCCTCCGCCACCGCGTAGGTGGTGTCGCCGAACACGGCAGGCGGTGCAGAGAAGCCGACCGGGTTAATGCCGATGTACTGCCCGGAGGGCAGCGGCGTGCCGAACAGCGTGTGCTTCAGCTGCAGGGATGGGGGCACGTTCACCTGCTGTTGAGGCGTAATCTGGTCGGTGTATCCGTTGTGCAGCTGCCAGCGCCAGCGCATCACCGTTCGGTTGCCCGGCTGTTCCAGCACGGCGTACACACTGCCATTATCGGTGGTATAAATCACGTTATCGCCGGCATCCAGCGCGGGCTGACCCATGATGTTTTTGCTCGGATTGGGCACGACGTCGGCGATACCCACGCTGGTGCGTACCGGTGTGCCGGGCGACTTGCCCCAGTCGATAAAGTAGTTCATTACCACCACCGGGTTGGTGGCTGGCTGGCTGGAGAACTGAATCGTGCCTGCGTTCACCGTCACGCGCGAATCGGGCAGGTCGTAGCGGTCTACCAGCACCAGCGAGCCGTCCGTCTGGCGGTTATACACCCACACCACCGGGTTCAGCGGGGTGTAAGGGCTGGTTGGGTCCGCCAGGAAGATGTGCAGCTGCCGTCCCTGCGCGCGGGTGACAAAAGTGCGCTTATCGTTGTTCGGGTTGCTGAGCACCTCACCCTTCGTGCCCAGCCAGAAAGCGTACACGGCGCTGGTCAGCGTGCCCGTAGTGGAGCTGGGAGCAGTGGAGACGTAAGCCATCAGGTCGGAAGCGATGGAGCCTTCGCCCGTTTGCCCTCTGTCCTGCACATAGCCCAGTGTGACGCCACCACGTATCAGGGGCAGGTTGGTGCGAGGCTGTATCCAGTCTTGCCCGGAACTGCCGGAGTTAATCACCTCACCGGTGATCGCCCACAGCACATACAGCCGTCCGTTATTGCCGCTCGTACCCGCCTGCATAGCGGGCACCACAATCAGCCCTTCCGCCGCGGCGGCAACGGGAATATCATCGGTATCAAACGGCACGGCGTTGGGCAGGTTGCGCTCCCAGACTAGGTTCGAGCCATCCGACAGCCCGGCGATGGGCGAGTTGATACCTCCCGTGCGCGGGAAGGCGCGGTATGCCTGAACGGTGCCGTTCTTCAGCGTCACCACAACCAGCGCACGCTGAAGCGGGTCGTTGCTGGAGGTTGGTGTCTCCACGATTTGCGGTGTGGAAACAGGTTCCGACCCCAGCGGAGCCTCCCATATCTCATCGTAGGGCGTGCCCCTCTGCCACAGGTCGGGCAGACCATCATCCTCATTGCCATCGCCGTCGATATCGCGGCGCGGGTTGGCATCGAAGCAGTACAGGCGCAGTCCACCCAGAGGCGACGCACCGACCACAAAGAGCGCGCCGTTGTAGAACACCGGTGCCGAGGCGAACGTGCCCACTGCCTGCAGTCCAGCCAATCCCCACTTTTCCACCAGCGGCGCCCCTGCACTCTCGAACGTGCCCGAGGTGCGGCGCGCGCTTTTGCGCTGTGCGGTAAACGCCGACGCCCACTGAATCATGTTGTAGCCGAACTTCAGGTTCGGGGGCGCAGCGGCGGCAAAGTTGTCGTTGGCGACCGGAACGCCCGGCGGAGCCACCGCATGGCTGAGCGCATAGGCAATACCGATAGAGGAAACCACTACCGCCCCACTGCCATACTGTCCTGCCATCAGCACCGGGCGTCGGTTATCCTGGCGCACCGCAATCGGAGCCAGCACACCGGGTGCAGGGGGAGCGTTCAGGTCGGCGCCGACCGCGCTCAGCGAGCCGCGAATGCCCGCGCCCATCCGGTTCAGCTCCCCCAACCGAATGGGGTAGGGGATGTTCACCAGCGGATGGGTGGGATATACCAGCAGTCCGTTGGTCAGCCCTTCGTCGTTGAACTGTAGGTCGAGGAAAAGGGGCGCGCGTGTGTCGATGGTATAAGCCGTCTGGTTATCGATCCAGAGCAGACCGCCCGCGTCCACAAATTTGCGCAGCTTTTCGCGCTGTTCGGGGGTGAAGGCGATGTTACTGCCCTGCGTGGCAATGACCGCGGCGTCGAACTTGCGCAGGTCTTCCATCGAAACCGTGTCCAGGTTCACCACCCAGTAGGGCGCCATGTTCTTCCTGCTGCCCGGTCCAGCCAGCGGGTTGACGAAATCCCACCCGCCGGGCTTGTAGTCGGTTCGTCTGTCCAGCACGTGCCACACGAAGGGGGTAAGCACGGGGTTATTACCGACCTGCAGCACGCAGACGCGAATCTGCTTGCGCACGGCGGTGTACGTATAAGCATCCCCCTGTGCTGTGCGAGAGATCCCCAGCCACATGGCGAAGACGCCCAGTCCTATCAGTATCAACAGTCGGTTTCGCATAGCCATCACCCTTCTTCTCTCGGCTCAATCTGTTCGGGATCGATACCCAGCTCACGTAATCGCTGTGCCAGACGTTCGGCACGCTGTTGCGCACGGCGGCGTTCCGCGCCCCGGTCATGGAAAAGCGCTTGGAGCCCTCCTTCGATGGTCACTATCCAACGAAACTGCTTTGTGTTGTCCGCCATCGGCTTGCCATCGGACTCAGGGTAGACCACTGGCTCCCGTTGCGAGGCGAGGACAGCCATATCACCTCATCTCCCCCACATAGAGCAGTCCCGGACTGACCGGCAGGCGCGGCATCGGCGGCAGACGCCGTCCATACTGATCGACGCGCACCACGCCCGCTGTGGTAAACACCGGGTCGTACTCCATCACCAGGTTATAGCCCATTGGCAGATTGCGAGTGGGGTCTCGCGGGTCGCGCAGATGGAACGGCGGTATCGGAATGCCCGAATTGCCGTACTGCGGTGGGATCCATCCCCACTTCTTCAGCCACTCGCCCTGGTCCTGGATTGCCCATGGCAGGTTCTCGGCTATCGCGCCTCGGATGGTGATGCGGATGTCCAGAGGTTGTCCGTAGAACGGATAGATGGGTGTCTGTACGTTGTATAACTGCCGGCGCAGGTTCTGGTCCACCGACGATGGGCTGGAACCGATTGGGAACGTGTCGCGCGGGTCGGTGTTGAACCACTCGCCGGGCAGAACCACGAACGAACCCTCCTGCGCGTACATCAGCGCCTCGATGGCGATGTCCAGCGGCACCACCGCCACCCGGCTCAGGTGGTACTCGTTAGCGGGCGCGTTGCCCCAACCGCTGTTGACTTCAAAGGTGAGCCGGTTTTCATCGCCCGGTCTGGTGTTCAGCACGTAGTCGCTGCGCGGATTGGTGGGGTCCGTCGGCGGGTTGGAGTTGAAGGGCGATATATTGCGCAGGAGCTCCAGCCCCAGGTGTTCGTAGTTCACGCCTGAAGCGTTCACCAGATAGATGGTAGGCAGTCCCAGCGCATCAGACAGCCCACCCGGGAAGCGATACAGGTCTTCATCCAGAACGCCGTTGCCGTTGGTATCGTTCACCGGGTAGTTCACATGCAGGAAGATGCTGGTCTGTTCGTTCTCAATAGCCGCATGGCGCACCAGCAGTTTCAAGCCGTGCGGCCAGGTGTTGCTGTAGTAGTTGTTCAGCGAAATGGCTGACGAGAACACAAAGGACTGGCGCTGGGTGGGCAGGATAGCGCGATGCCACGATGGGAAGTTCAGCGGTGCATCCTGCTCGTTCCAGCTGCCCGCCTCCGTGCCCAGTTCGGGGTCGATGAACAGGGTGGTGTTGACCACCACATTCTTCTTCGCCAGCAGAGCAATCGCGCTGGTGTTGTCGGGCTGACCGTTGGGCAGGCGCGGCTTCATCAGGTTGCCCTCGATGAAGATGTCGCCGCCAGACACCACCGTTAACTGCTTGCCAGCAGGAATGATGCCGCGGATGCGCACGTTCCCCTCCGCGTAGATGACCCCTGTAAACGGCGTCACAAAGGGCAGACCCACCGCCGACTTGTTCAGCGACGGGTCCAGGAGGTCCTGAGACAGCCGCCCATCGGGCAGGTAGGTGCACACCATCGTCACGGCGTTGGTGGGGGAGCCGTTGGGTGCGCGCCACCGCCCGCGCGTCAGCTGGATGGTGAAGCCGTTGGGGTTCAGACGGATGATTGCGCCCGGTGGAACGTAGTACGGTCCCTGCCAGTTGCGCGAATCGATCAGGCGCAGGAACTCACTACGCACGGTGGGACCGCCGAACAGCCCCGGCTCGCGAAGGACGTCGGCGCGGTTGTTGATATAGATGCCCCTGCCAAAGCCGAACAGCCCGCTATTGCGCCCGCCAACCAGCGCACCCGAGTTGCGCGTCATGCTCCAGTAGCGGTTGACGTTGGTGGCAGGGTCGGTCAGGTCGATAATCGGTGGCTCCAGGCGTGTGATAGAGCGTCCGCCGCCGTCCACGCCCACTCCCATGCGTCCATCGCGCACGACGCCGCCATAGGTGCTGAAGCTGGTACTGCTGCTGGGCAGAAGGATATTATTGTTCACGCTGACCTGTGCCCTAGGCGCCAGCAGGATGTCTCCCGCCACCTCTAACCGGTCGCCGTTTTGCGGGTTCATGGTCAGCTCCACCTCGCCGTACCAGCGGATGTTTCCGTTGATTCGGATGGGTGCGCCGCTGGTATTACTGCCCCAAATGAGTCGGACGGGTATCGGGTTGCCGCTGGCATCGTGTCCCACGATACCCTCGGGCACGCCCAGTTCTACCATCACGTTGGCGCGGTTGTCGCGGTTGGTGACGAAGCGCAGATAGTCGGTGATGCCGATGGCTTTATATGCCACCATCTCGCGTCGCAGCCCTGTAGCCGCGCTGGTGAGCATGGTCGGGTCGTTGGGTTCAATCCTGCCCACTCGCCCGATGGATTCTATCTTGATATAACGCGAGAGGGGACCCGATTCGGGGTCATTCGGGTCATAGGGGCGCGGATTATAGGTAACCCGAATCAGCGCACGCCCGTTCTCGAACAGCACCCGACTGTAGCCGCCGCTGGGTCCGGCGACCGGCGTGCCGCAGGGGTTCAGCGTGGTGGATTCGGTGGGCGCGTAGGGACGCAGCCATGGATAGTCCGGGTCGCGGCACTGGTCGGGAGGCAGGTTTGCCGGCACCGGGCGCCAGTCCGCACCCTCCTCGCTGAAGGTGATCTGCTGGTCAGCGTACTGGATACCCGCTTCCGCGAAGTACTGCGCGTCGGTTACCCTGCCGCTGCGCGCTGCGTTTTCGAGGTTGCGCCCGATAATCGCCACGAACAGCGCACCCATGAACATCATCACGAACATAACCACCACGGCTACAATCAGCGTTTGACCACGCTGAGTGTACACGGCGCCGGTAAGACGGTCTCTGCTGTTCATTTTGTGCATTCCCCCTCCCGCTCTATCGTAACAGGTTGCGTACCCGCACCTGTGTGGTCAGCGACATCAATAGCGGGTCGCCCGTTGTTGGGTCGTACAGCTTGATATTGATAGCCAGCGTATACTGCGAGCGCGTCATGTAGTCCACTTTCACCACATCGTTCGCGGTATTGGTCTGTATCCAATAGGTGACCCGAAGCAGGTCGTATGGCGTGCCATCACTGCGCGTGCCCGACGGTATCTGCCACAGCGGCCAGAACTCCACATAGCCTGTCTGCAGGGTCGGGTGCCCATTGTTCGTGCCCCGGTAGTTGATGCGATACTGGTTCGGACCCGGCGTGACGTTCCAGGGAACCCGGGTGTACGGCACCAGTCGCGGCTCCACGCCGGGCGGTGTGGTCTGGTCGGGTCCCCAGATGCGCTCGGAGCCGGGCACGATGGAAACCGTTGCCAGCAGTTTCAACGGGCTCTGCCGGTTATTAGAAGCGGTGTTGTTGATGTCGGGTTCCGACAGAAGCAGGTAGCGCCGCCCGCTCTCATCCACCTGCGTATTGCGGGCAAGATATTCGAACACCGGTCGCTCGCCCGGACGGAACACCACCGTCGCCGGAAGCGCGAAGTTCACCGTTCCCGAGCGCGGATCCACCGTGCACGCCAGGAACGGATAGGGCGCACCGATGGCATTGGGGTTGCGCTCCCAGTTGTTCCAGGGGTCCGGCAGATTGGAACAGACATCCTGCGCCCACGTGCCCTCATCGTAACAGCCCGAAGACTCCATCAGCTGATAGGCGGTGATGTTGAACAGCAACGGACCACGCCCTATCAGCAGGTTGCCGTTCTGGTCTATCGTGGTGGTGTAATACAACGGCGGATTAAGGCTCCGATACACGGTAACGGCAAACGGACTGCTCCAGCCGCCCTTCTTGGTCATGTAGGCGGTTGGGATGGCGTTGGGCACTTCGTTCGCCGCGTCATCCAGCGCGGTAGGCACTGCCGGGTCGTCCGTCACCAGTCCGGGCAGGAACTGTATCAGCGGGGTCACCTGCACAATTTGCCCCTGCTGGTTGTACTGCACGTTGATGAGGTCGATATCTTCCACTTCGGTAACCGGGCGGCTGACCTCTAACCAGTTCTGCATGTACGACCTGCCATTTGGGGCGATGCGCGTGTCATAGAAGAAGCCCGGCTCGTCAAGGATCGGCTGTCCGTTCGCATCCAGCTTGAACAATCGGGTATTGGGTACAAATGCTCCATTACCATTGCGCTCGTACAATACGAACTGCGCCCGCCACAGGATGTACGGGTTGTCCGCCGCCACAGCAAGCAGCTGTTCGTTGCGGTTGCTGTAGGGTCGGCTTGGGTCGCGGCGAGCGATGAAATAGCGTACGACGGTGCGCCCCGCCAGCAGGGGAAGGCGCGGCGGATTGCCCACTCTGCGGTCTGGCGGCACATAGTCACTGCCGTCGGTCGGGTCGGTAACTCCGGTGCCGTTCGGGGTGACACGCTCTGGCAACACGAAGTCGATCTTGGTGTACGGCAGGTAGAAGGTGACCGGGTTGCCCTGTCGATCAGTCAGGTCGAAGCGCAGGGTGGCATCGTTGACCGGGTTGCTGGTGGTCAGCGGGTTGAGCACGCGTGAGTTGTCGAACACGTATGCCGCGTCGGCGATTTCGCGCGAGATGGTCTCCATCAGGTCGCGGGCGGTATCCTGTGCCTGAGCCACCCGCTGGACGCGCCTTGTAAAGTTGAAGCTTTGCAGCATGGGACCAAGCAGAAGCCCCAGCATAATGGCGGTAATCGCCATCACCACCAGCAGTTCCACCAGAGTAAACGCCTGTCCTATTTTCATGTTGCCTGTATCTCTCATCGGTGTCACCCCTGTTATATCTCTATCACTCATGTTATTCCACTTCGCGCGTGAGGATGGTTTCCACCTCATAGCGCTGCCAGCGATTGTTCTCCTTCCAGATAACACGCGCCTTGAACGACGCACCTTTCACTCCACGCACCACGTAGCCGTAGGTGCTGTAGGCGTCCAGGTCCAGCGAAACCGCCGTGGGTTTGATGTCGCGGATGTCTATGTAGCACAGCGGGCGTCCGCCAACCGATTCGGTGCGGGTGCTGATACGCGCCAGCACTCCCCGCATCACGTCCTTGCCCAGCACGCTGTCGTTGTAGAACACCTCGCCAAGGATGACCTGCTTGCCAGCGTCGCACACTGGGAAGTAGATGCGGGTTGGCGAGCCGCCATCGGAGCCTCCACCCACGTAAAACTCCCGATAGCTTAACAGGTTGCCGTATCGCTCGCGGTATATCTCATACGGCTTCATAATCTGCACGCCCCAGTCCGCATCCGCCTGATAGTAGAAGCGCAGGGTGTGCCCCGCCAGCGACGGATCAAGCACGTTCACGATGCCGTTGCGGTAGTCCACCTGGTAGGAGCCGGAGTCGCCCTGCCCCACGATGGGGTCGATAATCTGACCGGTTTGCAGGTCCACTGCCACGAAGTCAGGTTGCTGGCGCACCGGGTCGCCCTGCGGCAGGGCGTTCCAGTTCACCCCGCGGATCAGCCCTTCGTAGGTGGTCTGGTCGTCCAGCTTGTCGCCGCGCTTGCGCAGGAAGCGCAGGTTCAGCTTAATCTCCGCCGGCACGGTGGGCACCAGCCTGTCCTCGCGGATGATGTGCCAGTCCAGCACGGTGTAATCAATGTGGGCGGTCAGGGGCACCACACCACGAGCCGTGCGCTCGGTGTAGTTGTGTCCGCGCGGGTTGAACAGCAACACGCCCACGTTCGCGTAGGGACCGATGTTGCCGTAGAGTATCTTGAACTCGTATGGGTCGTCTGACCAGCTCTGCGCCAGCGGAAGGAGCCGGAACTCCCGGCTGACCAGCTCACTGCCCGCGCGCATCCGCCACCCCGATTCCAGAATGGGCTTGCCATCGGGACCCGTGTAACTGCGCAGTTCAATGCGCACCGGTTCCCCGATTAAGCCCACCACGTTGGGGATGGTCTTGGACACCGATTTGAGTTTCCATCCGTCGTTGCCGTCGTAATAGTCGTACGAGATGGTGAAGTCGCGCGGGTAGGACGTCGGATAGAACCAGATAACCACGTCGTCGAACGCGCCGTCATCGCTGGCATCGTAGTCGATGGCGTACTGGTGCGGACCGCGCAGAGGTGGTGGCGCGTCCTCCTGGGCGTTCCATAGCATCCGCACCATGGGCGAGCCGTACACATTGAGATTATTCAGTCGCCACACCTGTGCAACGGGGTCGTACAGCGGCTGGTCGACGAAGGGACCTGCACCCAGCACGTACACCGACCCCTGTCCCGCCACGGTGGGCACAGGGATAGGCACGCGCACCTTTTCGCCCACCACCCGCCGCCAGCGGTTAATATCCGAGTAGTAATAGGCATCGATGCCCGGAGGCAGTGAAGGCGGTGCGAGGTTATCGGGATGTGCGCCGACGTCTATCGCCTCGCCGGTGGTGCTACCGTCGGAGTACGGCGCCAGCGCCAGAACGCCTGCCGGCAGCGCGGTCGCGTTGTTCTTCCACCGCTCAATCTCCTGCTGAGCCAGTCGGCTGGCGAACGAGCGGTTCTCCGCCGCACGGGTCACAAAGAACCCGCCCGGGAACAGCTTCAGAATCACCAGAATGCCGATGGTCAGCACGGCAATCGCTGCCAGCACTTCAATCAGAGAGAAGGCTTGTCCCCTTCTTCGTTTGTTCATCACCCCTCCACCGCCTTTCGTCAGGTGGTTTGGTCAATAGTTTCTGTTAGTCCAGACACCAGAATCGGTTCTGCCCAGCGTTGCTGAAGTTCGGGTCGTTGCCCGTCATTTTCTGCTTGATGATTCGCGAGTCCACCGGTTTGGCTGTGCCGCTTAGCAGAAGCACGATATCCTTGCTGCCGGGCGCCGGCTGTCCCGAGCTGTCGCAACTGCGATGGTCAGATACCCAGGTGACGATAGTGTTCTCGGGCGGCAGGTTGTACTGCAGCTGGCACATGTCGTCCAGCGGACCGGCGGTGTTGTTCGTGGGCAGATACGGACGATACAGGCTGTAGTGTTGCTCGTACACTCCGCTTCCCGGACAGGTGGGCCCGATGTCCATGCTATCCAGCAGATAGTACGGACGGGTGACCAGCGCACCGTTGATTTCGTTCACGCGCTGGCTGGGGTTGTTCGGGTCGGGCAGAAGCACCTCTACCGCTTTCCAGCTGGTCTTGTCGTTTACCGGGTTGTTCGGGCTGCGGAAGATGTTGATGTCGCGGATGTACGCCTGGTACAGGAAACCGCCCCGTATCCGGTCGGCAGGCGTTACCTGCGAGTTGTTGATCAGCTCCACGTAGCCCAGTAACGCCTCGGGATACACGCGGTTGTCCTGTTTGTACATCTTCAACGCGACCTGTATCTGGTGCAAATTGGACATGGTGGTGGTACGGCGTGCCTGCTCACGCACCGTTGCCGCTACCGGAAAGATGATGGCAGCGAGCACGGCGATAATGGCTATCACCGTCAGCATCTCCACCATCGTAAACGCGCGGATGTTTATCCGGTCTCGCATAGTCGGTCACCTCGTTCCTTTCCTGTCGGTTTTGACGACGCCTCCGGGCGTATTGTTCCTTCACGCGAAGAGGCGGCTGGTGTCTATCTGCAAATCTGGCAGAACCTCCGAACGCACAGTATCTCCCTTGCCGTACAAGCCGATACGCTCAACGCCCCGCTGGTTCAGGCGCAACACCTCCACCGTTTCGGCTTCGGGGCTGACCAGCCAGATCTCACGCACCCCTACGTGCCGGTAGTCTTCTATCTTCGCGCTGAGGGAGGTGCGTGTTTCCCCTGGGGAGAGTATTTCTACAACAAGGTCTGGAACCACTTCTCCGTGCGGTGCCGCCATCAGTTCCTGCTCGTTTTGATAACTCCCCTCGCGATAAAGCGCCACCATGATGTCGGGCTGGCGCACCCTCAGCGGCGAGCGGGAGATGATGACATCCATGGGGGAGGGGAGTATCTCACCTCGCATTTCTGGCACATGTTGTTCCATCAGCAGAAGCAGACGACACACGAGCTGCTGATGTATGTAACCCGGTGCAGGTAACACTCTCAGTACCCCATCAATCACTTCGCACGGCTGATTCGTCTCGGGGAGCCTCAGCCATTCGTCGTAGGTAAGCAGTTTGGGAGTCGTTTGCGCTGACATCCTCTATCCTCCTCCCGTCGCCCAGCGCCAGTAGGCGTCCCACAGCGCCAGCACATAGGGCTTACCGATGAGTGCAATCAGGGTGGCGGCAACAATGTACGGACCGAAGGGGATGGTGGTTAAACCGGGCACGAACTCCTCTTCCGCTTCGGAGGTTGCGGAAGCCTTGCGCGAAGAGAACAAAGAACGCACCCCATCATAGAAGAACACCAGCACATCCAGCGCAACCAGCAGAGCCAGGCTGTACAGGAGCATCTGTCCTATCGGCTCGGGAGGGGTTGTTGGAGTGGTGTCAGCGGGCGTGGTTTCGGCGGGGGACTGTTTCTTTAATGTGAACGCAACCAGAAGCCCTCCCACAATCGCTCCCAGCGCCACCGATCCAGCAAAAGCCAGCAGAGCCAGCTTCAACGGCATCATTGCGCCGATGGCTCGCGCCAGCTTGACATCTCCAAATCCCATCGCATCCTTTCGAAACATCACTCGCCCCATCAAAGCGATAGTTGCAAATATCGCAGTGCAAGCCACTGCTCCCACCAGCGCATAGGGCAGATTCCAACCTGCCACCCTTACCCACGCCTGCGGGTTGCCTTCCTCAATCAACACAATGTTGCGGGCAACCCCCAGCACCAGCATGAAAACGTTTAAGCCGTCCGGTATCAAAAAGTGTTCCAGGTCAATGAAAAAGGCAGCAATCAGCGCCGCTGTGAACAGCACATAGAATACGGTATCCCAGCTCCAGCCGTAGCGCCAGTAGATGCCCAGAAACAGCAAGCCGGTAGCGAGTTCCACCCAGAAATAGCGCCACGAGATGCGCGCGCCACAATAACGACATTTGCCCCTCTGCCATAAAAAGCTCAGCAGAGGCACCAGGTCTTTCACACCCAGCTCGGTCTTACAGTTTGGGCAGTGGGAGCGTGGCTTGACAATGGATAAACCACGCGGGAGGCGGTAGATAAGCACGTTCAGGAAGCTGCCCACCACCGCCCCATAGATAAAAACCACCAGCCCAATGTACCAATCCGGCATCACCCGTTGATTTGCGTCTCCCTCTGGAAAGGGGGGCGGAACCCCGCCCCCCGAATTTTATCCGCCAGCTCCGCCTTCCTGCTGTCCGCCTGCCAGGTTCTGCACTGCAGTGATCAGCGGCAGAAGCAGGGAGATGACGATGAAGCCCACCATGCCGCCCAGCAGGACGATGAGCACGGGTTCAATCGCCGATGTGAGCGATTGCAGGGTGGACTCCACTTCGGACTCATAGAAGTCCGCCACTTTGGACAGCATCTGGTCCAGCGCACCCGATTCCTCACCGATGGAAATCATGTGCACCACCATCGGCGGGAACATGCCGCTCTTCTCCAGAGGTGGTCCGATTCGGTCACCCTCGCGGATGCGGGCACGGGCTTCCATCACCGCCTCGGCGATAATCTCGTTTGCCACCGTTCCCGCCACCGTTTCCAGCGCCTGCAGGATGGGCACGCCGGAGCTGAGCAGGGTGCTGAGCGTGCGCGAGAACCGCGCCAGAGCAATCTTGTGGTTGAGCGGACCGAACACCGGCAGTTTCAGTTTCAGGCGGTCATAGAGCCGGCGTCCAATGCGTGTGCGCACAAACATACGGAATGCCATGACCACCAGCACCACGATGGCAATCATCACGTACCATCGGCTGGTGAGAAAGTTGCTGAAGTCCATCAGCATCTGCGTCATCACCGGGAAGTCCTTGATGCCCAGGTCCCTGAACACGTCGAAGAACTTGGGCAGGATGAAGGTCACCAGCCCGATGACGATTGCCAGCGCGGCAATCACCACGATGGTCGGGTAGGTTAGGGCGGCTTTCACCTTCCGGCGCAGTGCCACATCCGCTTCCAGGAAGGCTGCCAGACGCTGAAGGCTCTCCTCCAGAACGCCACCCACTTCACCGGCTCGGATCAAGCCGATGAACAGGTTGGAGAACACGTTCGGGTATTTGCTCATCGCTTTGGAGAGCGTTTGTCCGGCTTCCACCTCCGCCTGGATGTCCATGATGATGCGGCGCAGTTTGGGGCTTTGCGTCTGCTGAGCCAGAACGTCCAGACTGCGCACGATGGAAACGCCCGCATCCTGCATGGTGGAGAACTGGCGGCAGAAAATCGCCAGGTCCGACAGTTTCACGCGCCCCCATCCGCCTCCGGGACGCTGTGCGCGAATCTGGCGCACCTCGGTGACGGTAAAGCCCTGTTCCTGCAGTCGCTTGCGCAGGATTTCCGCGCTTTCCGCCTCAGAGGTGCCCGAACGCACCGTGCCCATCGAGTCGCGGAAGGTGTACGCAAAGGTTGGCATCGTTTACCCCTCCTTCTGGAGGTGCTGGGCAGAGCCCAGCACCTTCACCGATTACTTCACGCTTATGCCTGCCGGCTACCGCCCACGCACGCCCACCGTTCCCTCGGTCACGGTCGGCGTAATCAGCTTCTTCAGCTCGTCGGGGTTCATCGCCCGCGACAGAGCCTCTTCCAGCGTAATCCAGCCCTTCATGTACAGGTCACGCAGGGACTGGTCCATCGTCTGCATGCCCACATTCGCGCTGGTTTGTATCACCGAGGTAATCTGGTGTGCCTTGTTCTCGCGGATGAGGTTTCGGATTGCCGGCGTGGCAATCATCACCTCCACGGCAGGCACACGTCCGGGTTGTCCTGCGCGCGGCAGTAACTGCTGGCAGATGACCGCCTGGATGCTGTTGGACAGCTGGATTCGGATTTGCTCCTGCTGACCGGGCGGGAACACGTCCACGATACGGTCAATGGTGGTGGCGGCGCTGTTGGTGTGCAAGGTTGCCAGCACCAGGTGTCCCGTCTCGGCAGCGGTAATCGCTAAGGCGATGGTCTCCGGGTCGCGCATCTCGCCCACGAGGATGACGTCTGGGTCCTCGCGCAGAACCGCACGCAGGGCGTTGTGGAACGATTTGGTATCCTGTCCCAGCTCGCGCTGGTTGATGATGCTGAAGCGGTGCGTGTGCAGGTATTCAATCGGGTCCTCGATGGTCACGATGTGCACGCTCCGCTCCATGTTAATCTGGTTAATCATCGCCGCCTGCGTGGTGGACTTACCCGAACCGGTGGGACCGGTCACGATGATAAGCCCGCGCGGCAGCCGGGTGAGCTCTTCCAGCACGGGCGGCAGGTTCAGCTCGCGAATGGTGGGGATGCGGGTCGGAATCAGGCGGAACGCCGCGGCGACCGCTCCCCGGTCGCGGTACACATTCACGCGGAACCGCGCCATCTTGCCCAGCGAGTACGAGAAGTCCAGCTCCAGCGTGCTTTCGAACCGCTGGATTTGCTCGTCGGTCAGGATATCGTACATCAACCGCTGGGTATCCTGCGGTGTGGCTTTTTCATAATTGGTGGGAATTAACCTGCCATCCACGCGAATAACAGGGGGTACGCCTGCGCACAGGTGCAGGTCGGATGCTCCTTTTTCCACCACGATGCGCAGGAGGTCGTCGATATGGGCATCCTCCAGGCTGCGCGGGCGTACTGCCGACGCAGCGGAGGTTGCGCCCGGTTGTCCTCCGATTGTCGGTTCGATATCGAACTGCGTTGTCTGCTCCACGGAAACTTCTGCCTCCCTTTGAGATTAGTGTCCTGCGGTGAAGACCACGCGCATCACTTCGTCCGGCGTGGTGACGCCTTCCAGCACTTTCAGCAAGCCGTCTTCGCGCAGTTCGTGCATGCCGTTCGCCTTCGCGGCGTCACGGATGTCTGCCAGCGGTGCGCGCCGGACAATCAGCTCTGCGATTTCGTCGTTCACCCGCATCAGTTCAAAGATGCCGATACGTCCGCGGAACCCGGTATATCGGCACGCCTCGCACCCTCGCCCGCGCCACAGGGTAACCATCTGTTCGGGGTGTTCGGGGCGGAAGCCGAAGCGCCGCAGGTCGGCAGCGGGCACTTCGTACGGCTCTTTGCAGTGCGGGCAGAGGCGACGTGCCAGACGCTGTGCGAGAACACCAATCACAGTAGCAGAGATCAGGTAAGGCTCCACGCCCATATCCACCATACGGATAACGGCGGACGGCGCATCGTTGGTGTGCAGGGTGGTTAACACCAGGTGTCCGGTCAGCGACGCCTCGATGGCGATTTCGGCGGTCTCCAGGTCGCGCATTTCACCGACCATGATGATATCCGGGTCCTGGCGCAGGAAGGAGCGGAGAGCGTTGGCGAACGTTAACCCCGCTTTACGGTTTACCTGCACCTGGCTGATGCCCGGCAGCTGGTACTCCACCGGGTCCTCGATGGTGATGATGTTCTTCTCGATGGAGTTCAGCTTGTGCAGGACGGAGTACTGGGTTGTGGTCTTCCCCGAACCTGTGGGACCGGTAGAGAGCACCATACCGTTCGGCTGGACGACCAGCTCCTCGAGCTGAGCCTGCACTTCAGGGGTGAAGCCCAGTTTTTCCAGACCGATGAGGATGCTGGTTTTATCCAGGATACGCATGACGATTTTCTCGCCCATGCCGGAGCTCAGGTGCACGGGGATAGAAGAGACACGCAGGTCGTAGTCTTTACCTTCCACCCGGATGGGGATGCGTCCGTCTTGCGGCAGGCGTCGCTCGGCGATGTTCATTTCCGCCATAATCTTGTAACGGGAGATGAGCGGCGCCTGAATGTACTTGGGCAGGGTCATGATTTCGTGCAGAACACCGTCAATGCGGTAGCGGATGCGCACGCCGCGCTCCTGGGGTTCCACGTGGATATCCGAAGCGCGCTCTTTCACTGCCTGCTGGATGATGGTGTTGGCGATGCGCACAATGGGCGCCTCTTCGGCGACGCGCGCGGCGCTTTCTACGTCCTCCTCATCCACATCCATGCCCACGCCAACCTGCGCGATGTCGGCTTTGATTTGCGCCATCATTCCCCCGCCAACCGGTGCCGCCGCGGCCTGTGCTTCCTGTTCAGGAGCTCTGCCCACCACCGACTGATAGGCACGGTTAATCGCCTCTTCGATGGCGTCCGCCGCTGCCAGCGCGGGGCGAATGGTGCATCGCGAAACAAGCCTCAGGTCATCAAACGCCAGCACGTTGTTCACATCCGCCATTGCTACCGTCAACACGTTGCCGTCTTTGAGGATAGGGACCACCTTGTGCTGGCGAGCAATGCGTTCAGGAACAACGTTCACCGCGCTGGGGTCAATCGTGAAGGTGTTCAGGTCGACAAAAGGAACCCCCAGTTCCTGCGCTCGCGCTTCCGCCACCTGAGCAGGCGTTGCCCACTGGTTGTCTACCAGTATCCTGCCCAGGTCACCGCCCGAACTGCGCTGAATTTTTTGCGCCTGTTCCAGCTGTTCGCGGGTGACGTATCCCCTCTCGACCAGGTATTCGCCCAGGCTTTTTCGTACAGTTGCCATCGCTCTCTCACCCCGTCTCGTCGTTTCGGTCGCGCCTGGTGCTCGTTCGCGCCAGGTGCTGGTTTTACGGATGATTCCTTGCTCCCAGACAAGCGATTATAGCATGATACCACAGGACGCGCAATACCTTCTACACAACCTGTCCTGCGAACTCCATACCCAGCGCTTTGCGCACCACCTGTTCCATCACATCCACTGGTGGGTATTGCCCTGTCCACAGCCGAAACGATTCCGCTCCCTGATACACCAGCATTTTTACGCCATTCATGATGGCACATCCTCTTTTTTGCGCTTCGCGCAGCAGCCGACTCACCGGCGGATTGTAAATCAGGTCATACACCAGCATATCCGGGTGCAGCCCCTCCAGCGGGATCGGCGGCATCTCCTCTACATGGGGATACAGCCCCAGCGGAGTGGTGTTCACCAGCACCCGTGCCTTTCGCATCACATCCACCACCGCCGGGTCGGTATACTGCAGCGCATGAGCCTCCGCTCCCAGTTCCCACAGCATCTGTGCCGCCCGGTCTCTGTGCCGGCTGACCACGATGACGCTTGCACCGACCTGAATCAGCGCATTTGCCACCGCTCGCGCTGAACCGCCCGTGCCCAGCACCACCACTTCCAGGTCCTCACCGAGGGATACTTGCTCGGACTCCAGCGAGCGCAGGAAGCCGATGCCATCGGTGCTCGTGCCGCACAGTGCACCGTCCTCACGCCGGTAAACGGTGTTCACTGCGCCGATTTGCTTTGCCACCTCACTCAGTTCGTCCATCAGTGGCGGTATCAGCTCCTTCAGCGGCACAGTAATGTTCGCGCCGCGAAAACTCATCGCACGCAGTCCAGCGACGGCGTCCTGTACGCTCTCTGGCGGGGTGAGCAGGGGCACGTAGATCCAATCCATGTTCAGCGCTTCAAACGCGGCGTTATGCATCGCCGGCGAGAGGCTGTGCTCGACCGGGTAGCCCATCACGCCTACGACCTGTGTCCGCCCAGTAATTACCCTCACGAACCCACTCCCCCTTTATCTGTTTGACGTTCATATTGTTCTTTCGGTTCCCGCCGTCTGCTTCAGTGCTCCGGATCGGCGATACGCCCACAGTAAGATTCGCTCCAGAAGCCGACTTACCTTCGTGCCGAGAAACTCGTGCCTTGCCATCGGCATCACGAGGATGGTGCGCATCCCCATGCGGTTGCCACCCCACACGTCGGTAAAAATCTGGTCGCCTATCATCACCGCCTGCTGGGGGGTGGCTTTCAAACGCTCCAGTGCCTGACGCAGCCCGTATCGGCGGGGCTTGAATGCCTTGGGCACGTAGGCAACGCCCAGCTCCTTCGCCAGAATCTCCAGCCTGCGCCTGCGACGGGTATTGGAGACCAGGCACAGACGCAAACCTGCTCCCTTCATCGCCTCAATCCACTGGCGAACCCCGTCGGGCACATCCAGCCGCTGCCAGGGTACCAGGGTGTTATCCAGGTCCAGCAAAACCGCCTGAATGCCCTGCTGTTTCAGCTTTGCCGGGTCGATCTCGGCGACGCTGGAAACCACCTCGTCGGGGCACCAGCGAAGCCACCCTCGTTTGTTCATGGTATCGCTCGCGCTCGCTCCCTTCGCGCCCGGGCAACGGCAACATGGTGCTCCTGCAATGTGCGCGTGAAAATATGACTGCCGTCCGGGCGGGCTACGTAATACAGATAGTCTACCTGCGCCGGGCGCAATGCCGCCTCAATACAGGCACTGCCTGGGTTGGCGATGGGTCCCGGCGGTAGCCCTTTCCGCCTGTACGTATTATAATCGGAATCCACGTCCAGGTCACGATACAGCACGCGCGACTTATGCACGCCCAGTGCATATAACACCGTTGCGTCGATCTCCAGCCTCATCCCGCGGCGCAGTCGGTTGCGGATGACGGCGGAAATCAGCGGGCGGTCTTCCGGCACCTTCGCCTCCCGTTCTATCATCGAAGCAATCGTCAATATCTGATGAAAGGTGAACCCCGATCCCTCGATCTCGGCGCGATACTTCTGGTAAACCTCCCTGTCCAGCAGGGAAATCATCGCCTGGATTGCGGGGCGTGCGCCAGTGCCTCGCGGAAATCGGTAGGTATTCGGGAAGAGATAGCCCTCCAGGTTTTTCGGCAGGGGGAACGACGCTTTAAAGGTATCGCCTTCGGTGGTTGCCAGTCGCACGAACTCTTCCGCCTCAGCCACGCCGCGCTCCTCCAGCAAACGTGCAATCTGCCGAATGGTATAACCTTCCGGGATGGTCACCCAGCTGGTTGCCACGCGCCCCTCGGCGATGATTCGCGCAATCTGCTGGGGCGACATGTTCGGGCGCAGTTCATACTGTCCCGGCTTCAGGCGGCTTCCCCAGCCCTTCCAGCGCACCACCCACTCGAACGTCCACGCCCGCCGGATGATGCCCATCTGTTGCAGTTTCTGCCCAATCTGGCGCGCGCTCATGCCGGGCGTAATTCGCACCAATCGCAGGGAGCCTTTTCCCACAGGCTGGAACTGCCACCAGAGCCATCCTCCCGCCAGCAGGAGCACCGTTAGCGCAATGCCTGCGGCTATCAGCCATCTATATTGCACGCTTTTCGGTTCCATCCGTCCTCTTTGCCGAACGCTGGCTCAGGTATCGCTCCAGAATCAGCGCCGCTGCCACCGCATCCACCCTCTGCCTGCGCACCCCGCGCCGAACGTCCGCCTCGCTCATGCGCCTGTCCGCCTCGACGGTGCTCAGTCGCTCGTCCACCAGCATTACGGGAACGTTTAATGCATCGCGCAGGTGAGAGATAAACTGATGCACCTTTTGCGCCGATTGCGCTTGCTCGCCTCGCAGGGTGTAAGGTAGCCCCACCACCACCTCGCCGACGGCGTGTTCCCGAATCAGCTGCGCTATCCGCGCCACGTCCTTTGCCACGCCTTCGCGCGAAATCACCGCCAGCGGCTGAGAGATGGTCGCGGTTTCGTCGCTGACCGCCACACCAATACGTCGTTCTCCTATGTCCAGAGCCAGTACACGTGCCATCGGTTACCCGTATTGTACCGCACCTCAGAGGGGATAGCAACGCAGGGGCTATGTCATTCTGTGGAGGGCGAGGCTCCCGCCGAGCCGTTTGAGGTGCCGGCCCCCC
>FMJZ01023649.1_pt1 | contig 28216 bp, 23 predicted proteins | sample 1987881 | NCBI WGS metagenome assembly FMJZ01 (sample SAMEA4378227, study PRJEB15110) | soil metagenome | biome: soil; feature: Field; material: Soil | place: India | collected 2015-03-11 | depth 0 m
TCAAAATTGAAAGGATAAGAATTGGTAAACCAAAGTAGGGTTGGTTTATTTTCCAAGCTCTACAAAAGCTTCCCAGAATTTTATTAAACTACAATATATAGTATCCTTGTGGTTTTTTAGACTATCTTGCAATGGTTTTATTAAACAGCTTTTTGCACCAAATGTCAGAATCGAAAGTACAGTTACGCAAGAAAACCCATACATGTGGGATGCTTCTTTCGCTGATTCTTCCCAAGTTGTTGGAGGCAAATTAGTGTTCGATTTTTCCTAAAAAACCAAAGCTTTTAGAATTTTATTCTGAAATTTTAATTTTTTCCAATAGATATATAGAAAGTTAAAATAAAATGCAGTTAATTTTGTATTTTTTGGTTGATCTATGAATGTTTTTCTTGTTGGAAATGGAGGGCGAGAGCATTGTCTTGCTTGGAAACTTGTAAATTCCGAGGAAGAAGTAAATATTTTTTCTGCAAGTACGAATGCTGGAATACAAAGATTTTCCAAATTTGTTGATGTTAACATTAATAATTTTGATGAAATAGCTCAAATTTGTTCCCGGTTAAAGGTTGATCTAGTTGTTGTTGGACCCGAAGACCCTCTTGCAAAAGGATTAGCCGATTTTTTGCGCGAAAAAGGAATTCCAGTTTTTGGCCCATCGAAGCTTGCAGCACGAATTGAATCCTCGAAGTCTTTTGCAAAAGAGTTAATGTTGAAGTTTGGAATTCCAACTGCACGTTTTAATTCATTTACACTTGAACAAATCAAAGCGGCGAAGGATTATATTTATTCTTTAACTCCACCAATTGTTGTAAAAGCGGATGGGCTTGCTTCCGGAAAAGGTGTTGTTGTTTGTGAAAGTAAAGAAGATGCAATTTCTGCTATCGAAAGAATGTTTTTGGGTGAATTTGAAGATGCAGGGAATAAAGTAGTTGTCGAGGAATTCCTCGAGGGCGAAGAAGCATCCATTCTTGCAATTACCGATGGTATGGATTACATCTTGTTACCAACTTCACAAGACCATAAAAGAATTTTTGAAGGTGACCGTGGAAAAAATACAGGTGGAATGGGCGCCTATTCACCCACACCCTTGGTATCCGAAGAAACACTATATCAAATTGAAAGCGAAATAATTAAACCTGTTATCCTAGGTATGAATGCGGAGGGTTTTCCTTTTGTTGGTTGCTTGTATGCGGGATTGATGATTAAAGATGGCAAAGCAAAAGTAGTGGAGTTTAATTGTCGATTTGGTGACCCCGAAACTCAAGCAGTTTTACCGTTAGTCAAAGGGAGATTTGCTTCTCTTCTTAAGTCTGTTGCCAATGGAAACTTGAACAAAAGCTTCTTCGAAGGTTTCATTAATAAATTCAGTTGCTGTGTTGTTCTTGCTTCTCAGGGTTATCCCGATCTTTACCAAAAGGGATTTGAAATCGTAGGATTAGACAAGGCAGAGTCCTTCGGTTGCTTGGTTTTTCACTCTGGAACATTAAATGTAAATGGTAAAATAATTACAAATGGAGGGAGAGTTTTAAGTGTCGTTGGTTTAGGTGATACTTTAAATGAAGCAATTCAGAAGTCATACGAGGGTGTTGAGTTAGTTCATTTTGAAAACAAATATTTCCGAAGGGACATTGGAGCCAAAGGTTTGAAGTTTGTTTAATGGTTTTATAAATTGAATGAAAGAAAAGAAAGAATATGAAATAAGAATGTACCCAGCTTTCGATTTCCTCGAAGTTATTGATACTCCACAAATTATTGCGAATACTACAGAAAAATGGTTTAATCAGACGTTGTGCAAGGTTAACGATTCGCTACTCCGTCTAGGTATTTTCGAAGGAGAATTCCATTGGCATCTTCATAGGAACGAAGACGAAGTCTTCTTTGTTCTCGATGGAGAATTAATGATTGAGACCGAAAAAGGTACTTTTCTTTTAAAAAAATACCAGGGAATTTGCATTCCCAAAGGGTTACTCCATAGACCAATTGCGCAAACGAAAACCATAGTCTTGATGATAGAACAAAGCACAGTTGTCCCAACTGGCGATTAATTTGCCTTCTATTTTCTTTCGTCAAAATAAAGTTTGTTTTTAATCGAATTTAAATTTTTAAAAGTAGAAATAAATGTTTGGTTTACTTGAACAAATTTGGATTGTTTTTGTCGAAATGTCCCCATATATATTATTGGGGATAAGTTTTGTTGCAATTCTGGATTTGTTTGTCTCAAAAGCATTTGTTTTAAACCAAGTAAGTAAAAATAACTTTGGGTCAATAGTTAAAACTGCAATATTTGGTATACCGTTGCCTCTTTGCTCATGTGGTGTTATTCCGACAAGTGTTTATCTGGAAAAAAGCGGAGCATCGAAACCTTCGGTCGTTTCATTCTTAATTTCTACTCCCCAGACTGGAATAGATAGTATTATTGCGACCTATGGAATGCTTGGGCCAGTTTTTGCTATTTTTCGTCCTTTAGCAGCTTTTGTAATGGGTGTGATTGGTGGGCTTGTAACTTTGTTTTTCCAAAAAAATGATCTTAAGAATTTTGAAAAAATCACAAATATTAATTTTTCTGAAATTGAAATTGAAAACAAAGATGTTACACTAACACAAAAAGCAAAGAAATCCCTTCATTATGCATTTATTGAATTCATTGATGATATTTCGCTGCAATTTTTAACTGGACTGATTGTGGCTGGCGCAATTGCTTATTTTGTCCCCGACGACTTTTTTTCGGAGGTGTTTAAGGGCAACGAAATTTTGGGGCAAATTTTAGTTGTCATTTTTGCTGTTCCAATGTATGTATGTGCAACTGCTTCAATCCCAGTAGCAATGACTTTGATGATGAAGGGTTTTTCACCAGCCATTGCCTATGTGTTTCTTGTTGCTGGTCCAGTAACAAATGCTGCTTCTATGACAATTTTGTCTAAAGTTTTGGGGAGAAAATTGTTATTAATTTATGTTTTTGTTGTTATTATTCTCTCAATTGTTTTTGGACAACTTTTGAATTGGATTTTTTTTGTTACTGGGATTGACCCGCATACGCAAATGAAACATTTACACTTACATATGCATGATGCTTCTTTTTCTTTTTGGGATTACTTTTTTGCTTTTGTTTTCTTAATTTTGCTTTTGTTATCATATTATAGAAAGGTATTTGGTAAAGTCAAAGGTGTGATGATGCTTGAACAAAAGGCAAAATCTGGAGTTTACAAAATTGAAGGAATGACGTGCAATCATTGTGCGATGAATGTCGAAAAGGCAATCCGTTCAGTTTCTGGGGTTACAAATGTGGAGGTTAATCCAACTGCTGGATTGGCAAAAATTGATGGAACGTTTTCAACAGAGGAAGTAAAGAATGCAGTTGAGACTATTGGATATAAATTCGTCGGAGAATAAATTTGGAAAAAATTGCAATTTACCCAGGGACATTCGATCCCATAACAAATGGTCACATCGATGTTATTCAACGTGCATTGAATATTTTTGATAAAGTTGTTATTGTTATTGCTAGAAATCCTAGAAAACAAACCATATTTTCTGAAAAAGAAAGATTAGCTTTGATTCGTGAATCTCTTTTAAATTATAACAATATTGAAATTACCGCAACGGATAAACTTACTGTTGAGTTTGCTAAAAGTATTTCTGCAAAAGCGATAATTCGAGGCATCCGAGCAGTATCGGACTTTGAGTATGAGTTTCAAATCGCTTTGATGAACAGAAAATTATGCCCGGAAATTGCAACAATTTTCTTGATGCCTAACGAAAAATACACTTATCTAAATTCCTCCATTGTTAGAGAATTGGCAAGATATGGAGCAGATGTGAGTGAATTTGTGCCCACCTGTGTTTCTCAAAAATTAAAAGAAAAATTTTCAATTTAAAATACAATATTCAAAAATTATTTTCGTTTTCTTGTTAGCACTCGATTGAAATGAGTGCTAATTAATGTTAATGATATGTTGAATTAATGAGGAGGTTGAAAGATGAACTTATCACCAATGCATGACCGAGTAATAATCAAACCCTCCCAACCAGAGGAGGTTACCAAAGGTGGGATTATTATTCCCGATACGGCAAAAGAAAAGCCAATGCAAGGCGAAGTAATTGCTGTTGGACCCGGAAAGATGACCGAGGACGGAAAACTTATTCCGTTGACTGTGAAAACTGGCGACAAAGTTCTTTACGGAAAATATTCTGGAACCGAGGTTGAAATTAACGGTGAGCAATTCTTAATTATGCGCGAAAGTGATATTCTTGCAATTATTAAGTAATGTTTAATGTATAACAAATAAAGGAGGTAATTATGTCTGCAAAAATAATCACATTTGATTTTGAAGCCCGTAATGCTTTGAAAAGAGGAATTGACCAATTAACCAATGCTGTTAAAGTTACACTTGGCCCAAAGGGGCGCAATGTAATTATCGATAAGAAATTCGGTGCTCCAACTGTTACAAAAGATGGGGTAACTGTTGCTAAAGAAATAGAATTGGAAGACCCCATTGAAAATATGGGCGCCCAAATGGTTCGCGAAGTTGCTTCCAAAACCAGTGATGTTGCTGGCGATGGTACAACTACTGCCACAGTCCTTGCTCAATCTATTTTCTCTGAAGGGTTGAAAAACGTAACTGCTGGTGCAAACCCAATGGATTTGAAACGAGGAATTGATTTAGCAGTTGAAGCTATTACAAAGGAATTGAAAAAAATTAGTAAGACCGTTGAAAGTAGAAAGCAAATTTCTAATGTTGGCTCTATTTCTGCGAATAACGACAAGGCTATTGGTGAGTTGATTGCTGAGGCAATGGAGAAAGTCGGAAAAGATGGGGTCATTACAGTTGAGGAAGCAAAAGGAACAGAGACTTCTATGGAAGTAGTCGAAGGTATGCAATTCGACCGTGGCTATTTGTCTCCTTATTTTGTTACAGACGCTGAAACTATGGAAGCTGTCCTTGAAAATCCGTACATATTAATCCACGACAAAAAGATTTCTGCTGTAAAAGATATTCTACCTATTCTTGAGAAAATATCTCAGTCTGGCCGCTCTTTGTTGATAATTGCTGAGGATGTAGAAGGCGAGGCATTGGCAACTTTGGTTGTAAACAAATTAAGAGGTACACTAAAAGTTTGCGCAGTTAAGGCACCTGGCTTTGGAGACAGAAGGAAAGCAATGCTCGAGGATATTGCAATTCTTACAAATGGTACTGTAATTAGCGAAGAAAAGGGCTTCAAGCTTGAAAATGCAACCTTGTCGTATCTTGGAACAGCAAAGAAGATTGTTGTTGATAAAGATAACACAACTATTGTCGAAGGCGCTGGCAAACACGAGGAAATTAAAAAGAGAATTAATGAAATAAAAATCCAAATTGAAAAGACCACTAGTGAATATGATAAAGAGAAATTGCAAGAAAGACTTGCAAAATTGAGCGGTGGTGTTGCAGTTTTGAAAATTGGTGCTGCAACGGAGATTGAAATGAAGGAAAAGAAAGCTCGAGTTGAAGATGCTTTACATGCAACTCGCGCTGCTGTCGAAGAAGGTATTGTACCCGGTGGTGGTGTTGCTTACCTTCGATGCATCCATGTTTTAGATAGTTTAAAACCTGAAAATGAAGATCAAAAGATTGGTATAGATATCGTTAGAAGGGCACTTGAAGAACCAGCACGACAAATTGTTGCCAATGCTGGGCTCGAGCCTTCGGTAATAGTAAATAAAATTAAAGAGGGCAACGGCTCCTTTGGTTTCAATTCTCAAACAGAACAATTCGAAGATTTGTACGAAAGCGGTGTTATTGACCCCACTAAAGTTGCTCGTGTAGCACTCGAGAATGCTGCTTCGGTTGCTGGCTTGTTGCTGACTACAGAATGCACTATTGTCGAAAAACCAGAAAAGAAAGAAACACCGCCAATGCCACGCGGCGGATACGATGAATACTAATTTATATTAATTACGAATTAGCGGGCTATATGCCCGCTTTTTTTATTTAATTTAATATTTTGGCTTTTTTAAAAATTGTCAAAGTATGAAAATCATAGATTGGAACGTTAATGGCTATCGCTCAATAGTTGGACAAAATCCTTCCAAAAGATACGATAAAGTAAGCAAAGAAAATAAACTCTTCGATTTTGTAAGGCGTCACGATCCGGACATACTCTGCATTCAAGAGGTAAAAGCAGATTTATCTCAGATAGAACCCGAATTGCAAAAACCAGAAGGATATTTGGCATACTTTAATACTTGTAAGGTTAAAAAAGGTTACAGTGGAGTGGCAATTTTCACTAAAATTGAGCCTAAAGATGTAATATTTGAAATTGGTACAGCAGACTTTGACAATGAAGGTAGGTTTATTCGCTTGGATTTCGAAAAATTTGTTCTTTTCAATATTTACTTTCCAAAAGGATACACAGACCATGAGCGATTAGATTTCAAAATGTATTTCTATGACGAGGTATTCAAATATTTACATGCTTTAAAAAAGCACCAACCTAATATTATTATCTCTGGCGATTTTAATACTGCACATACTGAAATCGATTTAGCTAGGCCAAAAGAAAATCAAAATGTCTCGGGCTTTCTACCAAAAGAGCGAAAAAAATTAGATGAATTGATAGAAATGGGCTTTGTCGATGCTTTTCGAATTTTTACCAAAGAAGGTGGACATTATTCTTGGTGGAGCCAGCGAGGGCGTGCGCGTGAAAATAATGTAGGCTGGCGTGTCGATTATCACTATGTAAGCAAAGATTTAGTTCCCTTTGTTAAAAATTGTTATATGTTGCCAAAGGAACTTGGTTCCGACCATTGTCCAGTTGTTTTGGAGCTTTCAGATAATTTTTAAATTAATCGAGGGATTTATGGAAAAATCAATATTAATTATTCTTATTGGAAAGAGAAACGACGCTGCAGTTAATGTTCAAAAACTTTTAACTGGGTGGGGTTGTATGATTAAAACACGACTTGGAATTCACGATGGTATCCTTGAAAATTGTTCCGAGGAAGGACTGATTATTTGTGAAATGGTTGGAGATAAAGAGCAACACAAAGAGCTGGCACGAAAGTTAAATTTATTGAAAAGCGTAAATGCAAAGCTTGTTCATCTTGGTTTAGAAGAAGATCAATAATATTTATATAAGATTATCACGGACGTGCAATAATTTACACTTTTTCCGTTTCATTGAATTTGTTTTATTCTTTTTACATATGACTAAGAAATTATTAATTGTTTTTTTAGTAGTCGTAGTATCCAGTTATTTTTGCGTTGCTCAAACTTCGAAAATGATTTTTCCTAGCGAGGAGCTATTGTACGAAGTATCTTTTTTAGGAATTAAATTAGGTACAATTAGAATTGAGACCGATCCAAATGAACAATTAGATGGAAAATTGGTTCACAAAGCAAAAGCTTATATCGACTCGTATTCTGGTATTCCATTTGTTGATTTACATGCCGTTTTCACAAGCTGGTTCGATCCATCGATCTCCTTCTCTTATAAATTTACTTCAAGTATAAAAGAGAAGGATTATTGGCTTTTCGACCAAATTCTTTTTGATTACAAAAACAAAAAGGTTATTGTCGAAAAATTCAAGAAAAATCAAAAGTACTACTCTAATGTCATTTCAACTTCAAAGAAATGGAACGATGGTTTGTCCTTGTTTTTTCTTGCAAGAGAGTACACAAAGTCCCAGAAAAATATAAAAATTCCTACACTGATGGATAAGGACACAGCATATACGTACATTAATTTCTATAATGGAAAGCAAACTATTAAAATAGAAAGTATCGATTATCCTGTTCGAACTGTCCATTTTACTGGTAAAGCAGAATGGACAGGAATCTATGGACTTTCTGGATATTTCGAGGGTTGGTTTAGCGACGATGATGCAAGCATACCAATAAAAGCAAAAATGAATGTTTACATTGGTAGTATCAACATAGAACTTATTAAATGGAACAGGAAAGGTTGGGTACCACCTAGAGGATAAGTTCTAATTATAATCTCATTGCTTCGAAAATAAAAGTGAAGATTGTATCAGCGATTATTATAGCAAATATACTGCTCACAACTGAAATAGTTGTTGCAGTTCCTACTCCTTCGGCACCTCCTTTGACTTGCATACCACGAAAGCATCCAATAGAAGCCACGAGTAAACCAAAAACTAAACTTTTTAATAATCCAGAACTTAAATCACCTAAATCAACTGCGAGTTGGAGTTGGTTGAAGTAGCCAGTTGTGGTGATGTCTAACATTGAAAGACCTGAAATTAAACCTCCAAGTATTCCTGCAACATTTCCAAACATTGTTAATAATGGTATCGAAAAAGTAACTGCGAAAACCCGAGGAAGAACAAGGAACCGAAATGGGTCGAAGCCCATTGAGCGAAGTGCATCGATTTCCTCCGAGACCTTCATTGTCCCAATTTCTGCAGTAAAAGCTGAACCCGAACGCCCAGCAACAAGGATTGCGGTCATTAATGGCCCAAGTTCACGAGTTATAGAAACTCCTATTAAATCGGCTATGTAGATATCGGCCCCAAATTGTTTTAATTGTATAGCCCCTTGGTACCCAGAAATAATTCCAATTAACAATAATATTAAGGATACGATAGGAAGCGCATTAACTCCATTTTTAAGGAAGAGCAGAGGGAAGTCCTCCCATCGCACTTTAAAAGGTTGGAAAATCGTAGCGAACAGCTTTGTAATCAATTCTCCAAAAAATTCAAAGAAAAAAATATAATCTAGCAAAATAATTTTGACTTTTTCACCAATAGATGAAAAATAAAGTAGGAAAGGCCTTTCCTGAGTTTTGTCTTTTGCAATAATAACTGGAAAGTTGGAAAATTTTCCCCAGAAAGTCTGCATTTGTTCAGAGAGTCCCTCAACAACCAAACTAATTTCTTTTTCTTTGCAGTAATGGGATATTTCGTTTAAGAAAAGAATCAAAGATGAATCAAATGTTTCAACATTTTTAAAATCCAACTGCACTTTGCTAATACCTTTGAAAGTTTTCTCAAAAGGCTTCAAATTGTCGTAATAGGCAAGGTTAACAACGGTAAAGGGTTGTAAGAATTCAATCTTACAAAGGTTTGTTAGTTTTTCTATGTTGTAGTAATTTAGTTTTTTTATTTTCATATTTTATTTTTGATTTGTTCAAATCAAATACAAATTAAAGAAATTTTGTGGACAAGGAAATGGCAAAAGGTAGTAAGTCGAGTACGAAAGCTGCAAATCAATCTCAACAAGAACCATTTTTTTTGAGCAAAAAGAAGAAAATAAGTGGAACCCGAAGTATGGTTCGATGCAAAGTTCTTGAGGTTTGTTTCGCCAACGAGATAAGTGGTGAACCAATAGATAAACTTTTCGAACATATATTTTTTCGCGAGTTTAAATTCGACCCCGATGAGCCAGAAACTAAGAAACTTCTTACTCGCGAAGAAATTTTTGAGTTGGAAGCAGATATTCCAATTCAATGGGCACCAGCAGATATTCATTTTGCCAAAGAATTAATCGAAAAAACAAACCAATCTCGACAGTTTGCTATCGACCAAATAAAAGCTTCAATTGAAAATTGGGAACTTGAGCGATTGACAATTATTGATAGGATTGTTCTTGAAATGGCCATTGCAGAATTAATTCATTTCCCCGAAATAGATCCAGAAGTAACAATAAACGAAGCAATCGAAGTTGTTAAATTGTATTCCACAGAAAAAAGTGGGATTTTTGTAAATGGTGTTTTAGATACCCTTTACAAAAAATTTGTTCAACAAGGCATAATACGCAAAGAGAAAAGGAAGTAATTTGTTCTTAATCAAAATTTTTCGATCTTTTAAGTTATACACTGTGTCTTAGGATAATTGGCATTTTAATCTAATTGGTTTGTTTATTCTTTTCCTAATTGCTGTGCTATGGTTCAAAAATCTGCACCAGTTCAATAGTTCATAGAAATTTGTCAAATATTTTGTATTAGTATGCTATTTTTAATATTTCCATAATGTCGTTGTAATCCAAATTCTTAATGGCTCCAATTGCGCGAATGTTGCTTGCCTGGCAAACATTTTCTACAATTATTGGAATTTCTTCTTTTTTAATTCCTAAATCTCGGAGCGAGATGGGGGCACCCCAAGATTTGTATTTGTCTTTCAAAGCAGAAACAGCTCCTTCTACATTATTCTTGTTGAAAATTACTTTTGCCCATCGAAGGAATTGAGGTTCATTTAAGGGGTGAATATATTTAATCCAAGCGGGAAAAACTACAGCAAGACCTGCTCCGTGGGCAACCTCAGGATGCACAGCGCTAATTCCGTGTTCGATAGTGTGGCATGCCCAATCTCCACCATACAGCCCTGCACCAGATATCCCATTCAAAGCCAAGATTGCAGACCAACTTAAAGAAGAGCGGGCATTATAATCCTTTGGTTCAATTTGTAGCCGATCGACATTTTTAAATATGTTTAGAATCAAAGTTTCATCGATCGAGGTTGTTGGCTCTTCACCTTTTGATTGGAAATAAAATTCCATAATATGAGATAAAGCGTCAATTGCACCGTAGACAGTTTGTTCCCATGGTAAGGAAAATTGAACACTTGGGTCGATAATTGAAACTTTGGGATAGAGTGCAGCGCCCCCGATATTCCATTTTTTGTTTTCTTTTTCATTTGTCAGAACAGCATAAGGGTCCATTTCGGAGCATGTTGCTGAAATGGTGAGAACAGTGAAAACTGGTAAAGCATTGATAATATCAACTTTTCTCTCGAAAGCATCCCAAAGATTGTCAAGGTAGTAACCCGCGGCAATACATTTTGCTTCGTCAATTACAGAACCACCACCAACAGCAAGAATTCCCTCCAAATTGTTCTCTTGGATAATTTTAATACCTTCAATTGCATGGGATAATACAGGATTTGGGCGAACTCCCCAATGCTCAACCCAAGATAAATTGTAATTTTTTAGAGACGTTTTAACTTGGTCGTATACACTGTTACTTTTAATTGAACCACCACCTGCAAGTAATAATATTTTTTTAAGACCAAATTTCGAAATTTCGCTTCCTATTTTTTGTATTGTACCTTGGCCAAATATAACCTTAGTTGGATTGTGAAAAACAAAATTTTGCATTTATCTACCCAAATTGTGGAACAAATCTTTAATTACCTGTTCGAGGGCTTCTTTGAAAGAATCCAAATTATCTTGTTTCACAATTTTGATGCTTTCTTTCAATACCTCCAATCCTTCTTGGTTAATTTTGCAAAGATACATTTTAATACAGGCGTTTCCATTTTCCCAGTAAAACTCGCCAGTTAGGTAAAATTCAATTTCAAAATCAATTAATGCACGGATTTCCTCTGTGCTTGGTGGGCTATAATTTTCTGGTTCATAAAGATTATAATAGGAGTATATAGAGTCGCGTGTGGCGATATCGAAAACAACATAGTCTTGTAAATTTCGTGTAAATTCAAACATTGTCTCGATAGCAAAATATGATGTAACTTGTTTTTTCTTAAAAATTTCCCATTTGGATAAAGTATCACTTTCTACGTAGTTGATTGAACCAATTACAAGAGTGGGAGCGGGTTTGACTTTAAAACTTCCATCAAGATGAGCAAATAAATTAGGTTCACCAAGCATTTCTGCGAATGCTCTTTGACAAGCAGTTAGTAAAGCAGGGTCCAGAATAGGTTCATTTTTGTCTTTGACAAAATACCTGATCAGTGAATAACCTTTTCCAGTTAATATAGTACTATCTTTTAAATTGAAAGAGCTAATGTCAACCCTTAAAATATTAGATAGTCGATTAATCCAAATTAAAATTAGCTTACTAGCATTGAGTTCCTTTCCTACGTTATAAGGAGTAGGTAGAATTCCTTTTTGTTCCAAAACCTTTGCTATTGAATCTCTTACATCTAACGGTATTAATCGATATTTTTGCGTAAAAGAGGCAACTAAATTCAAAGCTGCCTCAACTTTCAACGGATTTAAATTAGTAACATTTTTACCTATATTTATTTGGCCTAGCAGTAATATTTCAATAGTATCCGATTGGGATAAAGCAACGAAGTTCAAAATTAAAAGTGCAAAAAAAATTTTGATGGAATTTGTCATTTCCTACTTCCCAATGAGTTCATTAGTTTAATAAAGTCCTCGCAATTTAAACTATTAACGACGTCTTCTTTTTCTAGCCAACCTTTTCGTGCAAAATTAACTCCATAGAAAGCGTCGGTCAAGCTATTTGTATCGTGCGAATCCGGATTGATCGATATTTTAACTCCTTTCTCTTTTGCATATAACATATATTCCCATGGCAGGTCTAATCTGTAAGGGTTTGCATTCAATTCAATTATTTTTCCATAATCTGCTGCAACATCAATAATTTCCTTGACATCAAGTTCGTAGCTTTCTCTCGATAGCAACAAACGACCAGTTGGGTGGCCCAAAATATGAGTGTAAGGACTTATTAGGGCATAAATCATCCTTCTTGTCATTTCTGATTTTGTCATTTTGAAATGTGAATGGACAGAGGCAACTACTACATCGAATTTGTTTAATATTGTTTCGTCATAGTCAAGACTACCATCGGGTAAGATATCGGATTCAATGCCTTTTAGAATTGTGATTCCAAGATTTTTTTTGTTCAATTCATCTATTTCATTGTGCTGTTGTTCGATTCTTTCAGGTTCAAGACCATTGGCATATTTTGCTGATTGGCTGTGGTCACAAATTACAATGTATTCAAAACCAAGGTTTTTCGCCGCAATAGCCATTTGCTCTATTGTGTTGAAACCATCACTCCAAATCGTGTGAACGTGGACCATTCCGCGAAGGTCCTTCTCTTCGACTAATTTTGGAATACTCCCTTGGATAGCGCGCTTTATTGCAATCTCGTTTTCTCTAAGTTCCGGTGGAATATATTGCATTCCAAGCCAGTCAAATAATTCTTTTTCAGCTTGCAAATGTATTTCAGGTAAAGGAAACTCCAGAAAGTGAAAATTTTTATTTGTTCTTTGTTTAAAATATTCACCAAAAGAATTGATGTATTTCTCTGCCCCAGTTAAATTATGCAGCAGCCAGACGTAATTTTGGGGATTAGTGAGAGTTATTCTTAATGGGACATCATCCTCGGTTTGAAAAAAGATTTCATTTTCATTTGCTTCAACTTTAAACTTTGTTTCTAATGTTTCTAAAATTTTATTTGGATTTTTTGTGGAAACCAGAAAATGCACTAATGAAACAACTTCGGAATACCGACGCATTTCGCCTACCACCGAACGCTCAATTACTTCGGGTATTTCATTTAAAAGTCTTGAAATATTATTTGCTTCTTGAAAGCAGGCAAACTGTTGCTTTTTTCCCTTCCATGCTTTAATGTGTTGAATGCTATTTAAAATTATTTCTTGGGATTTGGCTGAAAATCCTTTGATTTTTGCAACCTTTCCTTCTTTACAAGCTTGCTCTAGGTCGTGGATCGATTTAATGCCAAGTGCATCATAGAGAACTTTTGTTTTCTTTGGTCCAATTCCGGGTATTTTTGTAATGGTGACTAATTCGACAGGTATTTCAGCTTTTAAATTCTCATAATACGATATTTTACCTGTTTCTACAAATTCTGAGATTTTTTTTATTAAAGCCTCGCCAAATCCTTTTATTTCACCTAGCTTACCATTTTTCACAAGAACTTCAATATCAAGTTGCATCGCTTCGATAATGTCGGCAGCGTTGGAGTAAGTTTGTGCTTTGAAGATATTTTCGCCCTTTATTTGTAAAAGAATAGAGATATTTCTTAGAACTTTAACTAATTTCTTTTCAATTTCCATAAAATATTAAGAAAAAGCGCTGAAACCAGTTATGTCTTCGCCAAGAATCAATGTGTGTATGTCGTGGGTTCCTTCGTATGTCTTGACAGATTCAAGATTTGCCATATGACGCATTACAGGGTACTCGTCCAAAATCCCATTTGCCCCATGGATTTCGCGAGCAATTCTTGCGCATTGTAGTGCAATATCAACATTATTCCTCTTGGCAAGCGAAACTTGTTGGAAGCGTGCTTTATCTTCGTCTTTCAATCTTCCAAGTCTATAAGCTATTAATTGCGCTTTAGTTATTTCATTAAGCATCCAAACCAACTTTTCTTGAATTATTTGAAAAGCTCCAATTGGCTTTCCAAATTGTATTCTTGTCTTTGCATAATTTAATGAAGATTCAAAGACAGCAATGGCAGAACCGATTGCACCCCAAGCAATTCCAAATCTCGCTTGTGTCAAACAACTCAATGGTCCTTTCAAACCAGTAACATTTAGATGATTTTCTTCTGGGACTTCGACTTCTTCCAAAATAAGTTCAGATGTAATTGAAGCCCTTAAAGAGTGTTTTCCTCTCATTTCAATTGCTTTGAAGCCTTTACTGTTTGTTTCCACAATAAAACCATTTACAACACCATTGACCTTGGCCCAAATAATCGCAATATCTGCAATATTTCCATTTGTAATCCACATTTTAGTACCGTTAATTATATAACCTCCATCAATTTTCTTTGCAGTGGTTGCCATTCCACCAGGGTTGGAACCAAAGTCAGGTTCAGTTAAACCAAAACATCCAATAGCTTCCCCATTCGAAAGTTTGTGTAACCATTTCTGTTTAGCTTCTTCCTTTCCATATCGAAGAATAGGGTAAATTACAAGGGAATTTTGCACCGAGGCGAACGAACGTATTGCAGAATCCCCCCGCTCTAATTCCATCATGGCAAGTCCATAGGATGTGTAGTTTGCTCCAGCGCCCCCATATTCTTGGGGAAGTGTAATACCAAAAAGTCCAATTTCTGCCATCCGAGGTATTAGATGCATTGGAAAAGTACCCTCGCGATAATGCTTTTCTATAATGGGCAATACTTCGTAATTTACAAATTCTTTCACAGTGTGACGTATTAAACTTTCTTCCTCAGTAAAGAGTTCATCGATATTATAATAGTCAAAAACATTGAAATTCATATTGTTACCATTAAGATTTAAAAATGTATAGTCGTCTTGCAGAAAAATTAATTTTAGATTTTAGTATGGTAGCATTAACTAGTTATTATTAAGTTTGAAGTTATTTTTCTAAATCTTCATATTTGTTTATTTTTGTTTTTGTAATAAATGAGGAATATTATGGATTTATCGACAAATTATCTTGGTTTTAAACTTTCAAATCCCATAATAGTAGGAAGTTGCGGTTATACCAATTCGACTAAAGACATAAATATCTTAGTAGAAAATGGTGCATCCGCAATTATATTGAAATCTATCTTCGAAGAGGAAATCCTTTGGGAAATGGAATCCAACTTGGCTCAAATGCAAAGGCCAATGACTGTTTATCCAGAAATTTACGATTTTTACAATTTGGATACTGTTGAGGATAGTATAACAAAATATCTTAATCTCATCTCAGAAGTCAAAAAGGAAGTAAAAGTTCCCATTATTGCTTCGGTTAATTGTGTAAGCGCCCACGAATGGATTCCTTTTGCAAAAAGGATCGAAAATGCTGGTGCCGATGCTTTAGAATTGAATATTTTCATAATGCCCTCTGATTTAGAAAAAACTTGCTACGAAAACGAACAAACCTATTTTGAGATTATTAAATCTGTACTTTCTGTCGTGAAAATTCCAGTCGCAGTTAAATTGAGTTACTACTTTTCAAATCTTGCATCTATGATTAAAAAGATTTCCGAGACTGGCGTTAGTGGTATTGTTTTATTTAATAGATTTTTTGAACCAGACTTTGATTTAGATAATTTAACAGTTATACCAACAAATGTTTTAAGCAGCTCGAGTGACCTTGGTAAATCTTTACGTTGGATTGCCATAATGAGCGAAAGGGTCAGTTGCGATTTATGTGCTTCAACGGGTATTCACGATGGAAAAGCTGTGGTTAAGCAAATTCTTGCGGGTGCAAAAGCCGTGCAAATTGCCTCGATTATTTATCGCAAAGGACCAAAAGTTATTGGTGAAATGCTTAACGAAATAAAACAATGGATGCAAGAAAAAGAATTTAATACACTGGATGAATTTCGTGGGAGATTGAGTCAGTCGAGAAGTTTAAATCCAGCTGTTTACGAAAGAGCACAATTTATGCATTTTTTTAGTGAAAAGTTTTAGTAATAAATTCGAATAATTTTGGTAATCTTTGATAATATTAAGTTACCGGTAGCAAAAGAATTAGAACAATTTGAAGATTATTTTCGTTCGGTAATAAAAACCGATGTTCGTTTATTAAATGCAGTAGTTCGTTATCTTGTTTCAAAAAAAGGCAAGCGAATTCGTCCGCTTTTAGTTTTCTTGTCTGCGGATTTGGTGGGCCAAATCAATGACCGTACATTTATTGGTGCCGCGATGGTTGAATTGCTTCATACAGCAACCCTTGTTCACGACGATGTTGTCGACGAAGCTTTGGAACGCCGTGGCTTTCTTTCGATAAATGCGAAATGGAATAACAAAATAGCTGTGCTTTTAGGTGACTTTCTCTATGCCAAAGGGCTTTTAGTTGCTATCGAAAATAAAGAGTTCGGGTTTCTGGAAGTATTGTCGGAAGCAGTTAAGTTAATGAGCGAGGGAGAACTATTACAGATTCAATCAATTAAGGAAGAGGAACCGACCGAGGCAAGGTATTTCGAAATTATTTATAGCAAAACAGCTTCTTTAATCTCGGCTTGCTGCGAGATTGGTTGCTTAAGTACATCTAACGATTTGGAGATTAGAAAAAAAATACGTGAGTTTGGTAAACTCATTGGGCTTGCTTTTCAAATTCGCGACGATATTTTTGATTATATAGGAAAATCAAGTATTCTCGGTAAACCAATTGGAAACGACCTCCGCGAAAGAAAAGTTACCTTGCCTTTAATTTATGCGTTAAAAAATGTTTCGGAAAAAGATGCAAAGAATATTTTGAAACTTGTTAAAAAGAATAGTAAAAGAAAAGAATTAAAGGAGATTATTGATTTTGTAATCCTAAACAATGGTGTTGTTTCCGCCCAGAACCGAGCAAAAGAGCTAATTGATAAAGCAAAAGATATTCTACTGGAGTTTCCCGATAGTCCATCTCGAGCCTCGTTGATGAGATTGGCTGATTTTATTATCGAAAGGGATAAATAAAGCAACTCCTAACCAATAATGTAAAAGACCAATATCGTAATAAGGAGGACTATAAAGCTTTTGTTGGACTATACGGCAAATGACTAAAGCTTTACAGTCCTCCTCCAATTTCACTAGATTGGATCTGGTTCTGGTTTAATCTCCATACACAAAGATTTTGAAGGTAGCGACAATACCCAAGATGTTATTAGAGTGATAGTCAACATGGTGAATTTTGGTTATCCCAACACTTTTGCAAGCAGCTTCGATACTTGCATCTCCAGTTGCAATCAAGCCTAAGATCGAAGTGCAAGATGCGGTTCCTATTTTTGAATAAGAAGTATGCGATGTTGCTGTAACTGGTGCTTTGATATCTGTATAAAGGAATCCAGTTACAGGAGAGACTGTCATAGCTCCACACCCAACCATCAGTGGGATGGAAATTAGAAGAATAAAGAGAGATTGCCATATTTTTTTCATAATTGCCTCCTTACTTTTTTTATTGAGCCGTATAGACCAACAATTTCATTTATACTTATGTGAATTAGATAAAATTATTCTATAAATGTATAGGTGAAAAGCCATTTATCTAGATAACAAATTTTAATAAAATAATATCCTCTGGGAATAATGATTGACTTTAAATCGTCCAAGGAATGGATTTTAGAAAAATGAATAAATTGCCCCAAAAGATTAAAAAAATGAAGTTCTAGATTAATAGATGATGATGACGATAAATTTGAAATTATTTGGTTGAACTCGTTTGGGGAAACAAATGAGGATTGAATTGAATTGGTTAGATTTATTTTTTCGCCAATTTTTGTCATTAAATACCAAAAAGCTTTTGCGATTCTTATTGAGCCGGCCCAATTGGGATGGCAAGCTTTGGCATCGGGTTTTTGTTCTCCACAAAAGCCTTTAAATGCAACTTCCCAACCTTGAGAATTTGTCGTACGATTTCCCAAGGTGTCCCAGCACTGGAGATCAGCAATGTCGAAGAGTATCTTTCCGTTGTTTTTACAGTATTCTCGAATCCTTTTGTTAATCTGTTCTGTGCAAAACTGGCCTACTTGGGTCAATGGTAAAGTCCACCAAACAAAGACTTTGTGCGGATATTTTCTTTCGAGAGTTTCGTATGTATTTTTTAGCAAATTCCAATTTGCAATGGTTTTTTCTTCGTTGAAAGGGCTACCGCATGGTTCGGAAACTTCGTCTAATCCATCTAAATAACAAAATTTAAAGGAAAAAACGTCATAGTGCTCCAAATTAGTTTCAACCGTTGCAACAAAATCTTCGATTTTGCCTTTCCAACCTGAATTGCCTCTTGCCTGGAAAATCCAGTTTCTTCTATCGTATTTGTAGGGTGGAAAACTATTGCATTCTTTAGGATTTGTCCTGGTTCCTTGCAGACAATCCAACCCTAAGTTTATTTGGGCTCCAACTGATGCATGCCTAAATAATAATTTGATTTCCTTTGCTTTAATTAGAAAATTCTCGTCAAGGGTATCAAAATGATTTATTGTTGACTGATCAACTATAACAGCTTCCTGCCCAAAACATAAGGTATGAAAAAACAGAATTAGTACAATAATTGTTTTCATTTTGAAATAAAAAAACTAATTTAAAAAAATATTTTTATGAATTTGCAATTTTAAGTATGGAAAAATAATGAATTTGATGGGAATTCCTGAAAAGTTGCTTAATATCTTAGTAAAAATTCAAAAAAATGAGATTAATGAATATTATGTCTATTCTTCACTTTCACAAAGAATCGAAGACCCAAAGAACTCCCAGGTGCTTCTAAGAATTGCCAAAGAAGAATTTAGCCATGCAAATTTCTGGAAAAAATACACTGGTGTAATGCCAAAACCATCAAGAATGACTATTACTTTTTATAAACTAATCTCGTTGCTTTTTGGGTTAACTTTTAGTTTGAAATTAATGGAAAAGGCTGAACAAAATGCTCAAAACTTTTACATTGAAATATGCAAAGTTATTCCAGAGGCCCAACACATAATCGAAGAAGAGGATTGGCACGAAAAAGAATTAATTGATATGATTGAGGAAGACAAATTAAAATATGCGGGGGCAATTGTGTTAGGACTCAACGATGCTTTGGTAGAATTAACAGGTGCATTGGCCGGTTTGACATTTGCTTTGCAAAATTCATTCATAATTGGCGTTGTGGGAACTGTCACTGGTATTTCTGCATCTTTTTCTATGTCTGCTTCATCTTATCTTTCTGCCAAATCCGAAGGGGTAAATAAGAACTACACTAAATCAGCCTTTTACACTGGATTAACTTACATTTTTACTGTTTTTTTTCTTGTGCTTCCATACTTCTTGATTGGCAATGCTTTCTTTGCATTAATAACCACTATTTGCATTGCTTTTTTCATCATTTTCTTATTCAACTTTTACATTTCTGTTGCTAAGGATTTATCATTTAAAAGTAGATTTTTAGAAATGGTGGCATTGAATATTATTGTTACTTTTATTACCTTTTTAATTGGATATGGACTAAGGCGGATATTTGACTTAGAAATATAATGGATTTACAATTGTACTAGATATTTAAAAATTAGTAAGTAATTTTGAAAGTTTAGAAAGTTTAAAGAAAAATTGAAAGATGATTAAGGTTAATTTTGTTTTATTAATTTTAAATTATTAAAGGAAAAGGAATTATAAAAAATGGAAAGAGAAATTATTTATTTAGAGGATGTAACAATTCGTTTTGCTGGTGATTCTGGGGATGGTATGCAGCTTACTGGCTCGAAATTTTCCGACACTAGCGCATTTGTTGGAACCGATGTCAGTACATTCCCCGATTATCCTTCTGAAATTCGAGCACCAGAAGGTACTCTCTATGGTGTTAGTGCTTATCAAGTGCATTTTGGTTCTAAAGGAGTCTATACTCCAGGCGACCAAATCGATGTTCTTGTTGCAATGAATCCAGCATCTTTAAAAGTTAATCTTCCTTTTCTTCGAAAACGGGGGATTTTGATTGTAAACACGGCAAATTTTACCGAAAAGAACCTCAAACTTGCAAAGTACGAAACAAACCCGCTCGAGGATAACTCCTTAAAAGATTATCAAGTATTCAAAATTAACTTTAATGAAATTGTCAATGAACTTCTTAAGGATACTGGGTTGAGTCCAAAACAAATTGAAAGAACTAAGAATATTTTTGCTCTTGGGCTTACTTATTGGTTATTTGACCTGCCTTTGAATACTACCGAAGAATGGATTAATAAAAAGTTTGGTAAACGTCCCCAAATTGCCAACGCAAACCTCAAAGTCTTAAAAGCAGGCTATGATTATGGAGAAACCAATGAGTTAATCGCAGTTCGGTACAAGATTGTACCCAAAAAATTGGAGCCAGGTATTTATCGAAATATTACTGGGAACGAAGCTGTGGCATTGGCTTTGGTCGTGGCAGCTAACAAAGCCAAACTCCCCCTTTTTCTAGGTTCTTATCCCATAACTCCAGCTTCGGAAATCCTTCACTCAATTTCGGGTTATAAACCCTATGGGGTCCTTCACCTTCAAGCAGAAGATGAAATTGGTGGGATCACTAGTGCTATTGGGGCAGCTTATGGTGGTGCTTTGGCTGCAACTTCTACCTCTGGTCCAGGTTTATCTCTTAAAGTCGAAGCAATTGGGCTTGCTGTAATTTTAGAATTGCCTTTAGTTATTATTGACGTTCAAAGAGCTGGCCCAAGTACTGGTATGCCCACCAAAATGGAGCAAGCTGATCTCTTTATTTCTATGTTTGGGCGCCACGGAGAAGCCCCGGTTCCGATACTTGCTGCTGCAACTCCTGCTGATTGTTTCGATATGACGCTCGAAGCTACAAGAATTGCAATCAAATATATGACCCCAGTAATTTTACTAACCGATGGATATCTTGGTCAAAGTTCAGAGGAATGGAAAATTCCAGATCTTAATTCAATTCCAGAAATTCCAGTTCAATTCTATACTCAACCGGATTATTTACCTTACAAACGTAATCCCGAGACTCTTGCAAGGTACTGGGCAATTCCTGGAACTCCTAACCTTGAGCATCGTATTGGTGGTTTGGAAAAGGAAGATGTTACGGGAGTTGTTAGTCATGACCCACTTAATCATCAGCGTATGGTTGAATTAAGAGCAGAAAAAATTAAAAGAGTTCAGCAAGATGTACCCGATGTAGAATTGTTTGGTTACGAGGACGGCGACTTGTTGATTATTGGTTGGGGCAGTACTTATGGTTCTATCAAAGCAGCCTTCGATAGATTACTGGAAAAAGGTTACAAGCTGGCGTATGTCCATCTAAAATATTTAAATCCTTTTCCAAAAAATCTTGGCTCCATTATCCAAAAATTTGATAAAATTCTTGTACCGGAAAACAATCTTGGGCAACTTGCTTTCATCTTGCAAGGTAGCTATCTAAAGCCAGTGATTCCCTACCATAAAATCCAAGGTAGAATATTTCTTTCGACAGAAATAGAAAACAAAATATTGGAAGTTTTAAATAAATAAGTGAGGAAAGTTATGACAACATTGGTTGAAAACTTGATAAAATCCAAACCACAAGAGTTCAGAGAGTTTACCCCGAAAGATTTCAAGTCGCCACTGGAAGTTCGATGGTGTTCCGGTTGCGGTAGCTATTCGATTCTTGCACAAGTTCAAAAAATTCTAGCAGGGCTCAAAATTCCAAGAGAACAGTTTGCTTTTGTCTCTGGAATTGGATGCAGCAGTCGTTTTCCATACTATGTGCAAACCTATGGTATACACGGAATTCACGGTCGGGCTATTGCTATTGCCACTGGGTTGAAAATTGCTCGACCAGACCTTTCCGTCTGGATTGCTACAGGCGATGGTGATTGTATGAGTATTGGAGGTAACCATCTTATTCATGCAGCAAGAAGAAACATTGGACTGAAAGTTCTAATGTTTAATAACGAAATTTATAGTCTAACAAAAGGACAAGTTTCTCCGACCACTCAATTATTTCAACCTACAAAGTCCTCTCCTTTTGGAAATATTGATTATCCTTTTAATCCTTCTTCTTTGGCTTTGGGTTCAGGTGCAACTTTAGTTGCACGGACCTTCGACCGTGATCCTAAGCATATGCAATTAATACTGGAGCGAGCTGCTAAACATGAAGGATTTGCATTTGTCGAGATTTACGCTAATTGTGTTATTTATAATGATGGTGCTTTTGACCTTTATACTGCTGCCGAAACTCGCAAAGAGAACTCAATAATACTTGAACACGGTAAGCCATTAATATTCGGTGCCAACAACGATAAAGGTATTCGGCTGGATGGATTTACTCCTACAGTTGTATCTCTGACTGATGGTAAGTGGTCTGTCGACGATTTACTTGTTCACGACGAAACAGACACTACATTAGCATTTATTCTTTCAAATATGACATACAATCCTAAATTACCCAGACCATTCGGTATCCTTCTTGCAATTCAAAAACCAACATACGAGGAACTTGTCATGAAGCAGATTGAAGATGCTAAAAAGCAAACTCAAGATACCTCTATCGAATCTTTGCTTAAAGGTGAAGACTATTGGGAAATTAAATAATCTTAGTTACCACAATTAAGAAGCAAACTCACAGCAATTGCTGTGAGTTTTTTATGCTTGAGATGTCAGCGTGTCGTTAATCAAAACGAATCCAAGCTGAGCGGTTCAATGTTCTTTCTATTGGGTTTTGATTTCTGTTTCTTAGATGTTGCTCGAGAATTTGTATAGGATAATTTAAACCTAGGATCTTGTTGATGCTTTTTGCACGATTTAAAGCAAGTTTTTGGTTGTGGTTTTCTGTTCCAATGTTGTCGACCGAACCAACAATTTCAATTTTTTTTCCTTTTTGATTCAAGTTCTCAACTAAATCTTTTGTTTTTGGATTAATCCAATAGGGGTCGGACTTATCGAATTCAAAAAGAGCCACTAATATGTAATTGCCGACTTTGAAGGGATTAAAGTAGTAGAATTCATTCGATATGCTTTCTTTGTCTTTAATATAAATTTTTAGGCTTTCTTCCGTAATTTCATGGATTTCTTCGATAGTTTCAATTTTGGTCTTAATTAGTAAAGTATCAAAAAATTTCGAACCAAAATTTGAAATGTTTTCGAAGTTAAAGCTAAATAATTTTTCAGTAGTTTTGTTTATTTTATTGTTGAAATAAATCTCGGTATTTTGCTTTACAATTTGCTCTGGTTTCACATTTATTTGGATTTGAAGATTTGGTGTAAAATAACTTGTGTCATATTTTATTTCATTTTCAATATTTACAATATTTGTTCCATTATTAAAGAAAATCTGTATTCTTCTTTGCTCTTCAATTAATTCTGGGATTTGTTTTTTTGCTACAAATTTAATTTTTTTAATTTCGGTTATCCTTTCTTCCAGCCCTTGAATTCTAAAGTATTCGACGAGTCGTGCTATTCTTAAGTCACAAATGTTTGCTTGTTCATCGTCTATTTGAGAACAAACAATTGTAATTTTTTCTTCTGGATTGTTTTGCAGGTAACTAAACGTCGAAGTTAAAATTTGTAGATTAGTTGCAAAGTAATTACTAAATTCATCAGTTGTTTCTATTGTATCGGCTCCAAAAAGAAAGTCATTCCTTTTATAGTAAATAATTGCTGGGAATGGTTTCAATTCTATATATTTTTTGATATTTTTTTGTATTGAAATTGTATCATGATTTTTAATCCGTTTTTCGTTTTCATGGACAATAATATCAATTTGAATTGGTTCAACGGTTTTGGGTTTAAATGGTTCAGGATAGTTTAAAAATGGGGGAGTCATAGGGGGTTTTGGCTTTGGATGCGGTAAAGAAAATCCAAATGCAAGACCCAAGCCAAGCTGATATGATTTCCACTCGATATCTTTGACTAAGTTGGTTAAAGGAAAGTCAGAAGTAAGGCTTGGATAAATGTAAAAGTTGTTGTTTAATAGAATTTTCCAGCCTATTTGAAAATTTAAGCCAAAAAGTGGATTTCGAAATCTATTAATTTTACCTTTAAAAACATTTCTTTCTTTTTGGTAATTTTCATAGTATGCATTTTCTGGTGAAACAAGGCTTTCTTTCTGATTAAAATTTGCAGTTAAGGGAATGCTAATAGGTATTCCAATTCGAAGCGACAATTGATTTATTCTAAGAAAATTGCCAAATTCCAAACCAGGAGTAAAGGTTAGTGTATGAATGTTTGTTTGCAATGTGTGGCGGCTGATTGCTTTGTAAACATCATAACCTATTATTGCATCTGCGAAATATTCATCATATTCAAATTTTCCTGACAAATTCCGAGCTGATAAGGAAGTGAAATAGCTAAGATCCAGGAAAGAAGTTGAAAAAAAATTTTTGTAAAATCCAGTCAGTGAAAAATTAGCTCCTAAGCCATTACCATTTGTAAAATGCCCACAACAATCGTATCCAGGAAATCCATTAAAGTTGGAGTTGTAAATATTATAATTAATACTTGACCCAAGTTCAAAATTAACTTTCGACTTCCCCAATAAAATAGGGAAGTTAAGTATCATAATAAATGTAAAATGTAAAAGAAAAAGTATTGGTTTATTGTTTGGCATAACCTAAAAATTGATTTTTAGAAATTCAATAAAATATGAGTAGTTCTCGATTGATATGGTTAGTTTGTAAAGTCCATTCGTTAGTTCCGATACATTAATATTTTTCATAGTAATTCCTCGGTCCGTGTAAAAAGAATCCGAATAAACCAGGTTCCCAAGAATGTCGAAAATCGTAATAACGAAAAATCCATTCTTTTCAGAAGTGAAGGTTAGTTCGAAACTCTCCGATGCCGGATGAGGATTGATTTTAATATTTTTAATGGGTGCATTGTCAACAATAATTCTTCTGCTTCCGCATAAACCGACTAAGCGAATTAATCCATTTTGATAATCGACTTTGACATTTTTGCCCCAGAAATGGCTTTCTGTATTAAATTCAATTTTTGTTGTGTCGAAATCAGACAATCCCACATTTCCTTTAATTTTGGCGAAAATTCCTTCGGATGGAAAGTTTCCTTCGACGCGCATGCCGATAATTCTTCTATTATCGATTATTAAGTTTTTTGTAAGGGTGGCGGTTCCAAATTCAGATTCTACGAACAAAGGAAGGAACATATTAGCATTTAGTGTTATCTCGGCATCGAAGAATCTTTTGCCGTTGTATGGTTTATTTTCGACATTTTTGTAACTAAATGCTAATTCTATTAAACCTTTGGGCTCTGTCTCGACAATTGGAAGTTGAATTACTGAGTTTCCAAAATACTGACCAAGGGTGAGACTTTGAATAGCACTGCATGGAGAACTAAATATGGTCATTTTAACATCAATCGGTGGTGGTTCCAGCATTGTGATAGATAAAATTTTAGCAGAGTTTGCTGGCAAAATAAATGGGATAGCGACATTAACAGCAAAGTAGCTTACTGGATATAATACAACACTATCCACAAGTATATCTGTATTCGACAAGTTTTTTATTGATATGTCTCGGGTGGGTATTTCTGGGATAAACCTTAAATCAGTTGTTGAAAGATTAATACTTACACCAATACCTTCTCCACGAATTGGAATACGAAAAATATATTCTTGTTGGCCAAGGTAGAAGATTTCTAAGAAAGATGAAACATTACCAAGTTGTTTTGGATGAAATTTGATTTTGGTTCGAAGTCTTTGGTTTGGGGAAAGAACTTGGTATCCATTTCCTTCTGTAACAGTGAAGTAAGCTTGCTCATTAGGATTAATTCGAACAAAGTCAATGGGTAGTTGGAATGTGTCGTTGTTGAAACCCAAATCCAATTCAATTTCTTTGGTTTCATTTATGCAAACTTGACCAAAATCAATTCCTTGTACTAAAAATTTGAAGTCCCTGTTGATTCCTTTGCCCCTAAATGGGATAATGTATCTTTCTCCACAAGAGATAATTACAAGTGTATCTACAAAATTCCCAGTATCACGAGGATTGTAAGATATATTCAAAGGATAGCAAGTTCCAATTTGAACAGTGTCGTTGTTAAAATTTCCATTAATTGAAAAGTTTCTACCGAACACAAAATAAGCATGGTTGATAATTAGTGGGACATCACCGATATTGCAAAAGTTGTTGTCAAATTCCGAAGTTGTTTGGTAAAAAATCTTCTGTGGGGGTAGCACAACTTCTTTTACTAAAATTTTGGGTTTGCGAATCTTAAAAGGCCCCGAAATTACAATTTCTGGAAAATTAAAATCACGAAGAGTAATTAGGTTTCTTGAAGGTTCTGCTGTTGCAATTGTAAAACTCTCGTTAGAGACTTTAAAGTCTGTGATATTATAACCAGAACCATATATCTCAGAAACTCGAACATCATTGACTAAGTCCCAAATTACAAGAGACGGGTTATTTTCGAAACCAAGGACAAGATAATTATCTGTTGGGGAAAATTCAGCACCTATTGCTTCCGACCAATTATTGTAAAGTGAACGTACTATTTGCCCACTTTTAATGTCGATAATATAGGCATCCGATAAATTTTCGATAACGTCTTGAATATTGTGTTTTTTGGTAGTATAAGCAATAAAAGCTCCATCGTTGGAAATAGTTAGATTTGTTATGATTGGTTGATACTTGATTTCTATTTCTTTAATTAATGAAAAGTTATCAATGTTATACAATTGAATTTTGTTCGATAACAAAGCAACGGCGATCACGTTATTTTTTAAAGCAATTTCTTGAATTGGAGCGTTTAGTGCAACTTGAGTTTGAATTGATAAATCTGGTAAATTGTAAATTTCGAGCACATTTTGTTTTTCTTTGACTATGATTAATTTTTTATTTTTTTCATCAATTTGAAATGTTTTTACTTTTTCTTGAGCATTGAAATTAAGTTTTCCAAGAATCCTTTGCTCCAATAGATTTAAAACAACTAAAGTATCTGCCTTTTCGTAACCATAAAAGTCTGCCCATCGATACAATACAACAGCGAAAGTATCACCACCAAAGTAGGAAACCTTAATAATATTACTTTGTTCAAATGGATAATCTATGCTTGCAAAAGGAAATGATTTTAATTCCAGTTTTGTTTTACTGTCTATTTCAGTTACTCTTCCGTCTTTTGTTGCAGAAATAATTTTGTTTCCTTGACTGTTGAAAGCAATTTTTTGGGGTCGATTTGCCTTTAAAGAAATTGTTTTTTCGGAAGGAGGTGAAAAACCTTGGCTGAGTCTGATAAAAAGTGAGTCAGTATCGACATTTGGTACCGACCATATTAATTCCTGGTTCAATGTTGTACTAATTTCTTCCCAGTTTTTTCCTTTATCTACTGTAAAATCTACTTGAACGGGGACACTGGGGTTGTTTCCATTCCATTTTATTTGATACCTTTGGCAAGGGTACAGAATTTCGTCAACCTTTGGTTTATTTAATTGTAATTGTGTTCTTTTGGCAATAGAGAATGAATTTGCAACAATAGCAATGTAACTTTTTCTACCGTTGTCATACGAAACAGTTAAATACTCTCTTTTATAATTGTTGTTGTTCGGTATATAGAGTAATTCAATAGCGTAAGGGAAAGGGGAAATAATATCCACAGGAGGGGGATTGGTGTTGTAAGTCGAACCGAGCCAAAGATATTTAAATTCTTCTGAAGTGGTGCTAATCCAATCAACACGAGTGGGGTAATATAAGGAACCAGTAGATTTTTGAATAGCAGATGCTACATTTATCCTTTGGTTAGTATACTCTCCAACTTGGACGTTTCCAAAACGAATTTCTCTAAGCAAGTTTCTATCGTTATCGATAAATTTTAGGTAAGACGCTGGTTTTTCGTAGATGGGGTGTTGAACGATGTTACTTGGGGTTGCACTTCCAACCTCATTTTCAATTGTAATGTAAAAATCGGGTTTTGAAAATTCAGGCGAGGTCGATGTCCAAGTAATTGTTTGATAGCCATTAAAGTCAGGTTTAGAAACAAAGGAAGGGGATAGTGGATAGTTCCCTTCCATAATCACCACATTAGATAAAGCAAATTCTCGTGGTTTGCCGTCTTTTAAAGACTTTAATTTAATTGATAAATTTGGGTAGGTTGAATAGTTTAAGCTTTCCCCAAATTCAATATCAACCCTTGAAAAAGTTTGAA
>FMJZ01004247.1_pt1 | contig 28176 bp, 25 predicted proteins | sample 1987881 | NCBI WGS metagenome assembly FMJZ01 (sample SAMEA4378227, study PRJEB15110) | soil metagenome | biome: soil; feature: Field; material: Soil | place: India | collected 2015-03-11 | depth 0 m
GCGTGATACAATCTTCCCCCTTCCCCTGCAGGGGCCGAGATTTCCACGACAATGTTGTTCAACTTCTGAGCCAACCCTCGTGCTCGTTCCATTTCCTTTTGTTCTTTTTGGCTCTCTTGCTCTCGGCGTTTTTCAATTTCCTTGAGCAAAGCGGGAGTTGCTGGTTGAGCCAAGCCTCTCGGGATCAAGAAATTGCGTGCGTAACCGTCAGAAACTTCAACGACTTGAAACTTCGTTCCGAGTTTAGGGACATCTTGTGTCAAGATGACCTTCACAGGAATTTCACCTCCTTCTGACTTCCAAACCTACTCCGAGGGTTCTGGTTCTTCCCAAATCCTCAACACCAAAGCGCAAAAGGATAGATGGTGACAATTGCCATCGCAGCCACGAATTGACTTGCCACTTATCGGGGGCATAGGCTTCAACATCAAAACTCAACCGTTCAGTGCCCCATCCGACACCAACGCCAAGTTTAGAACGGATTGAGCCAAAACGCCATAGGATTTTTGAGCCAATTTTGCCCTGAATTTGAAGATTTAGGCGTGTCCCCTCTCCTCCAGAGTATGTTCCCGCCAAAAGGGACGCTGGGCTTAAAAGGGGTGATTCAAAAAGCGCCCACGCCTCACCACGAACTTCGTCAAGTTCAGGCACAAACCAAACAGAGGAGCCGAAACGGGTTTGCAAGTTTGTCGCTTTTTCCAAACGCTCCAAAACTTTTTGACTCCGCTCAGCAGTCTGGCGAACAGCAGCAACTGTAGGACCAATTTCCACCAAGCCTTGCTTCAAACTGCTTTTCGTTTCCTCATCCGTTATCAATTCTCGGATACTTGTTGCGGTTTCCTTCAAATTTTTTGAAGTTTCTCGCAGGTTTTCGCCGACTTGCCTCAGATTCTCCTTCAGCCCACCTTCTGTCATCAGCCATTTAATGGCGTCCAAAGTTTCGTCCAAATCCTGAGTTATTCCTTTCATGTGCTCGGTCATTTTTTGCAAATCGTCCTGAGTGCTCTCAACGAGTTCTCGCAACCGTTTCAAACTCGCCTCAAGTTCGGTAAAGACATCGTGTCCTCGCCCAGTTAGTTCTGCTAAATTGCGGGCTGTTGTTTTCAAAGCGATTTTCACCTCTGGGTCATCCAAAACTTCACGGGCAGCGCCTACCGTTGCCCTCGCTTCAGCAAGAACTTTTTTCAACTCGCCTCCGACACCCTCGTCAGATAGCAACTCCTTCAATGCTTCGCTGCTCTCTCTCAAATTTGCGGTGAGCGCTTTCAGGTTCTTTTGCACCTCTTCATCGGCGACGAGGCTTCGGATGGAACGAAGAGTTTGTTCTGCTTCCTGTATCGTTTTTGCAACTCCGCTCTTGAGCCTTGGGTCGGATAAAATTTCTGCCAATTGACGGGTTGCTGTCTCCACATTGCTCAGAGTAGCGTCAAGTCTTTTATCCGATGCCAGTGAGTTAAGCCTCTCACTTACCCGTCTTATGTTCGTGGAGATTTGCTGCACTTCATTGGCAGGAATAGTGGACAAAATTGTTCGCAAGGAATGGGCTGCAGAAGCGAGGTCAGCGATAGCCGTTCTCAAATTTTGTTGAAATTGGGGGTCACCAATTATGCTGTTCAAACTGACCGCTAACTCCCTCGCTTGAGGAACTAATTCCTCCCACGAAACTGGGTCAATTCCCCTCACTTTGTCGCCCCTCTCAATCACCTTCCCAATTCTTCGGTTGACAATATCCACATAAGGCTGACCAATGAGGGTTCCGAAACGGATTGTGATTTCCGAAGCGGGTGGATAGTAAACTGGCACATCTTTCTCCAACCTCACGACCACTCGGACTAAATTGGGAGGAGACAATTCAACTTTGTCAACCGTTCCGACTCGCATTCCTTGAAGCAGGACGTCGGAGCCTTCTTCCAACCCCATCGCTTTGTTGAACTCCACAACGAACCAATGTCCAGTCCGCCATTGTAGGAACGAACGAAGATAGATTGTACCGATGATGAGAACTGCCAAACCAGTCAAAATCAGGACACCAGACCAAAAAGTGCTTTCAGGGCGCACGGTCACGGGAGGCACCCCCTATCAATCAAATTCGGTCTACGAATTCGGTCAACGGACCTACAGCCTCCCCCCTCACAAATTGCTGCACCACTGGGTTAGACACCGATAAAAACTCTTCAGGTGGTGCTTCAACAATTATCCTCCCTCCGTGCAACATCGCTATTCGGTCGGCAAAGCGGACCGCGCTGGCGAGGTCGTGGGTTACAACGACCTCTGTAACACCGAATTGGTCTCTCATCTGCTTGATGAGGTCATTGATGATGCCACACATGACAGGGTCAAGCCCGCTTGTCGGTTCATCGTAAAGGATTAACTTCGGCTTTGAGATTAGGGCGCGAGCAATTGCGACCCTTTTCCTCATCCCTCCAGAAAGTTGCTCAGGCAACAAATTTTCCGTCCCTTCCATTCCGACTGCGTCAAGCAACTCTCTCACTCTTTCCATGATTTCCGCTTCCGTCAAGTTGTCGTCCCGGATTTTTAGGGGGAAAGCGACATTGTCAGCAACAGTCATCCAGTCAAAAAGTGCACCGCTTTGAAAAACAAAACCCATTTGCTTGCGAATTTCGTTTATCTCCGCTTCAGAACATTTTGTCAAGTCGCATCCGAAAACGCGGACCGAGCCTTTCTGGATCGGCAGTAAACCTGCGATGATTTTCAGCAAGGTGCTTTTTCCGATTCCAGAGACGCCAACTACGGCGACAATTTCACCCTCCCAAACCCTCAAATCAACTCCGCTCAATACTTGCTTGTCCCTTAGGCGACAATGAACGTCCTCCAACAAGATGACAGGTTCTCGTTCTTGAGAGGCTCCAACCATTCTTTCACTCACTCCGACTTTCTCAACGAAATCTCGTTGCCTTGCCAACGACTAACAGGCGATGGTCGTAGTCAATGTTCAATGTCCAATTGCAAATTATGCACCAAGTTACCCTCACAGTGGAAGCCAGGCAGGTCAGCTTCACAACTTGACAGACTGAACGATCATCCAACGGCTTTTGTGAGTCAACTCTCCTCCAATGAAATTCCCGAACGCGTTGGTGATTGAGAAGCCAGATTTTCGCAACAAGTTGTCTAACTCGGTCAGAGTGTAAGCGCGATAGGCAACGATAAAGGTTTGAGTGTTTCGTCCCACTTCAACATCCCACCACTCTTCCCACATTTGCCCTGTGGCTGCATCCCATTTTCGGAAGATGAGTATTCGGCTCCCATTCATCGTCGTCTCCCAATCTCGTTCTTGGAAGGAGTTGAGCACGCCGTCCCGATGTGGCAGTACAGCAACGAACCTTCCTTGTGATTTAATGACCCTTGCAAGTTCTCTCAAAAACTCAAGGTCAGTCAACTCGTCACCAGTCATCCCGAACCTGTTCCCTATCACCATCGCCCCATCGAATTTCTCGTCTCGGAAAGGCAATTTCAAAGGTTCAGCGTGAAGGAACGAAGTTGACAATCCCTGCCGCTGCCCGCTAAGTCTCGCTTCCTGAAGAAACGAATGGACAATTTCCATCCCGACAACTTGAAAGCCCCACATTGACAGTTCATGGGCATACCAACCAGGACCGCAGAAAGGCATCAAAATTTTTGAGCCGACGGGCAAGTATAAAAGCCTGCGAACGAATTCAATTTGCTCTGCCGCTTCTTCTTCATCGCCGACCCAATGGTAGCCAAGTTTAAAAATCGCTTCGCGATCAAGAACCGCCTCCATAGTGAGACCATCCTTTCCGCTATCTGGCAATTCCGTAAAGTTGCAGGACGGAATCAATGATTAAAGGCGGTGCAAGGAAAACGATGGCAGCAGCGACAGCCATAGCAGGTCCGAACGGCATATAGCCTGTCAAAGAGCGACGCTGAATCAAAGCGACCGAAAGCCCCATTACTGCACCGATAAAGACACTGAAGAGGAAGAAAGGGAGCATCAGCCAAGTTGCTCCCAAGTGAGCGCCGACGGCAGCAGCGATTTTGACATCGCCGAAACCCATCGCTTCCTTACGAAAGACTAACCGCCCTAAAACTCCCATGACCCAGATAATTGTGCCTCCTAAAATTGCTCCGCCGATGCTGGTTAAAACACCATGATAGTCAGGCACTGAGTTCACATATCGGATGAAACCGAAAATACCCAGAGCCCATATGGCTTCGTCTGGGACGAGAAAAAACTCCCAATCAACAAAAGCGATAATGACTAGTGCCGCCAGAGACACTGAGACCAGAAGGGCTTCAAGGCTGGGCGAGTATTTGTTCACAGCAGCCACGAACAAGAGAGCCGTCAAAAGTTCAACGACAAAATATCTTGGGCTAATGGGTGTCTTACAATGTCGGCATTTACCACCAAGCCACAAATAACTGAGCAAAGGAACTAAATCAATGGCTGTCAAGGTCGTGCCGCAATAAGGGCAGTGGGAAGGTGGCTGCACGATAGACAATTTCCTCGGCAGCCGATAGATGCAAACATTAACAAAACTGCCCACTGCAGCACCGAACAAGAAAGCGAACAAAGTGACAAACCACTTCGGCATCAAATCTCCCCTCTTCGTCGCAAAATTGTAGCCGTGCCAATCTTAATTTTGCTGGCAAAATTTTAGTTCGTCGGGAAAAAGGTTACTGGTGATGTGCGCCATGGCTTACAAAGTTCTCTTCACGACATCGCGAGGCATTGAGGATATAGTTGTGCAAGAGTTGACTTCTTTGGGTTTAGAAGAAGCCAGACCCAGGTTGTTCGGTTTGGATGGTTGGGTTTGGGGGTTCATCGATGAACCCATCACTTTGGCGAGAATTTGCTATAAGGCACGGACAATTTATCGGGGCTTGCTCATTTTGGCTGAAGGTGAAGTCCGCCGTTCTCAAGAAGGTTTGGAAGACATTTACCAAATTGTCAAGGGTGTTGATTGGACGGATTGGTTGCCGCCAGAAACAACTTTTTGTGTCCGGTCAACCCGAAGTGGTCGCCATCAATATCAATCGCCAGACATTGAAAGGATAAGCGGTCAGGCGGTCATTGACCGCATCATGGAACAAACTGGTCATAGACAAAAAGTCAAGTTAGCTCATCCAGATGTCATGTTGAGAGTTGATGTCACGGGAGAAAAATGTGTTGTCGGGATTGATTTTGTCGGCGAGGAAGCGTTGCATCGGAGAGGGTATCGCACCTACGACCATCCAGCAGCAATTAATGCTGTTCTCGCCGCCGCAATGATTTGGGCTTCAGGTTGGAAACCAGAAGAACGACTTGTTGACCCAATGTGCGGTGGCGGAACTATAGTCATTGAGGCTGCATTAATCGCCCGCAAAGTGCCTGCAGGTTTCTTCCGAAAGGAAAACTTTGCTTTCAAGACTTTACCTTACTTTGCGAACTTGAACCTTGACGACTTAATGTTTGAGTGGGACACTTGCGCTGATTGGAGCGTTTCGGCGAAACTTTTCGGCTCGGACATCTCACCAAAACATATCGCTGGCGCTCAGTTGAACGCTGAACGGGCGTTGGTCGCTGATACCACAAGATGGCAAGTCCTTGACGCTGCCGAATTGCCTAAACTTTTCCCGAAAAGCAGCGTTAAAAAAATCGTTGTCAATCCGCCCTTTGGAGTTCGCAGCGGTTCTGTTACGAGAGCGAAAGAAGCACACAGGTTGCTCCTTCAAATTGCCGACGAAGTCTTGAGTGAGGACGGGAAAATCGTCGTCATTACCCATCACCCCGAATGGCTTGAAATGTTGACACCTGTCTTGGATTTCGCCATTGAGCGACAATACGATGTTTTGCATGGCGATTTGCCAGCGAAGATATTGGTCATCGGTAGGAAAAAAGGTTCAAAACAATCTTCGGAGGTGAAAAGTTCTTGACAGAATTGGAAGTCCTCAAAAGCATCACTCACCGTGCGGGAGAGATTGCACTCTCCTACTACGGCCGTGTTATCCCGTCAGAGAAACCCGACCATTCCTTCGTAACTGAAGCGGACAAAGTTGTGGAAGATTTCCTGCGCGCTGAACTTGCAAAGCACTTTCCCGGCGTTGAGGTGCTTGGGGAAGAAGTTGAGCAAGGAGTCAAGAAGGATATGGCTTGGGTCATTGACCCAATTGATGGGACTGCAAACTTCGTTGCTGGTGTGCCAATTTGGGCTGTCTCCGTCGGTTTGGTTGAAAAAGGGATACCAACGATGGGGTCAGTCTACTATCCAGCATACAACGAAATTTATCTCGCACAACAAGGAAAAGGATCATGGTTGAATGAAAAGCGAATATTCGCTCGCCAAGACGGGATAATTCGTCACGATGATTTGTTGGGATTGAGCACATTGAGCATCAAGCGAATGAAGGTCAATTTGCCATGTAAGGTCAGAAGCCTCGGTACGGCAGTTGCATGTTTCACTTTCGTTGCCAAAGGTTCCTTCATCGGCGGTGTCTTGACAGATAATCGGGTTTGGGACATCGCTGCAGGTTGGATTATCGCTAAGGAAGCAGGTGCAGAAGTGGTTTACTTGCTGACAGGAGAGCCGATTTCTCGCCTAACCCTTAACCGTGAACAACTCCCACCTCAACTCGTCGCACCACCTCAGTTCATTGACATTCTAAGGCGAGGAGTTCAAGCGGGTTAGTTGCCTAATTTTGTAAGCCCCAAAGAGCATCAAAGGCTTCAACGAACGCTTGGAAGGTCAGTCCATCAAATAGCACGAAGAGAATGTTCTTGAGAGGGCTTTCTGGATGCTTTTCGCAAAATTCTCGGGCAGTGTCCAATAATATTGCTGCGCAACGCTCTTTGGGGAAACCGAAAATCCCAGCACTGATTGCGGGTAAGGCGATGCTGGAAAAGTTTCTGTTGTGAGCCGCTTCCAGGCTGTTCCAAACAGCACTTCTGAGTAATTCATCCGCTTTCTCTGGTGTGTGTTCGTGCCAAACTGGACCGACAGCGTGGATTACCGCTTTCGCTGGTAGATTGCCAGCACTCGTAACTGCCACCTGTCCTGTAGGCACGGGACCATATTGACGAACCCACTCATCACTCTCCCGCTGAATCACTTCTCCGCCTTTGTGGACAATTGCTGCTGCAACGCCACCACCATGCTTAAGGTAAGAATTGGCAGCATTGACAATTGCATCAACTTGCTCTGAGGTGATGTCGCCACGCAAAATGCGAATAGTTTGTCCACTAGGCAATTTAACCTCACGAACCACGGTGTTCATCGCTTATCACCTCGCCTGCAAGCATATCAAACTTTCCGTTCAAACTCTCACCAATTCAATTTTGCTGCGAAACTTTGCTTTGTTGAATTTTCCCTTCGGCAGCCCTTGGAGGACACATTTCCTTGGTTCGCCGAATTTTTTCGTCATCTTCGGAAGTTGCATCCCCGATGCTCCGTTTTTTTTACGCCGATTTTTCGGCGGCTCAAGAGAACCGCCCTCCAAGTGGGCTCAACGGCGCTGCTGCATTCGGCATTAGTTTGCGACAAATTTTCGCTTTGGTGATTCCCTTGAAACTTTTGATGGTGGCAGTAACGGTGTGGTTAGCGGCTTCTGTTTTATCAGCGCAAGCGATTGTGCCTGATTTGCACGGAACTTTCTTGCAACTTGATGGAGGAAACTTGAGATGGACAGCCGAGCAATGGAAACAAGAATTCCAAGCAATGAAGGCTTTTGGAATGCAAACGCTAATCATCCAGTACATTGTTCACGAGCAGACAGCGTTCTACCGCTCAAAAATCTTCCCAATTTTTCAACCTTGTGGTACTTACGACCCATTGACAAATTTACTTTCGCTGGCTCACAAGCACGGCTTCAAAGTCTGGCTTGGGTTGGATGCGTCTTCCGATGTCAAGCGCAACATTGACATTGCCCACGAGGTTTGGTCACGCTATCAAAGGTTTTGGCATTTTGTTGAAGGTTGGTATGTTTTTGGAGGTTACGGCGAAATTGGAAATGCTCCACCTCCGAGCCATGCTGTTGTGTTTTCCTATGCTCAAGTCATCCCCAAACTCAAAAGCATCGCATCTTTACCAGTTATGATTGCCCCTTACTTTACCCTTGATGTCACACCTTGGCAGTTGGCACAAGGATGGGAACGGCTTTTCAGAATTTTCTGCCCAGATGTGATGGCACTCCAAGACGGTGTTGGTTGTGGAAGGAGACTAACTCCCGAAAACATTAGACCCTACTTTGAAGCAGTGAAAACTGTGTGCGACAGAAACAAAGTTCGCCTGTGGTCTGACATGGAAATTTTTGACATTCCGAGCGGCTGGCTTCCTGCTACCATTGACCGCATAACGGCTCAGTTCGCCTCAGTGCGTGACTTAGTTGAACATGTCGTCGTCTTTGAGTTCAACCACTACCTTAGCCCCCTTCGCAACAGACACTCTGCGAAACTTTACGAACAATGGCAACAGCGCTTTTTACCAAAAACAGTAACTGTCAAGTCAGATGAGAGGCAGGAGAGGTTAAGGCGTTGTGTTTTGTTCCTTCGTTTGTTGTTCGTGTCGGAGATCGGATTGTTTAGGGAACACTTGGGGACAAAAGTCTGCTGGGTCGCCAATGACAATTGGCTGGCTGCAAAAGCGTTGGAGAAGTTTGACCCATTTTGGGCTCGGAAAATTCAGCAAACGATGAAGCGATTTAGCGTCCCTGTGCCAAATCGCTTGCAAGCGCTTTTTGACCCTTCAATCTCTGTACCACCTTTCAAGACAACAAAGTTCACAGATATAAGCACGCAAGGTGAATGGTTAATTCGCAACGAAGTTGAGAATGGCCCTGAATTAAGCGATTGGCACGAATACGCCGACTTAGTTTGCATCGCCGCTATAAACGCAGCCAAACGAAAGCAACTTGACGAAGCACGAAGGTTAGTAGCCAAAGCAGCGGCAATGTGGGATGGCAAAGGAATTGTTGACAAGGCTACAAGAAACCTGAACCGATATGCAACTTACAAACTGGCGTTGCTTTTGTGGGCTGCGAAGGAAGCGAGAGTCAAGTTGCCTTTTGCCCCAGAAGTTGAGCGTCGTATCTGGCAGTTGCAAGCCGATGACGGTGGCATAAAAACCGACTACGATTTCAATTGCAATCCCGTCGGCACTCAAAATGTGGAGACAACATCCCTCGTCACTGTCACTTTAGCGCTTGCAAGGTAACTCACTTGTCTATGCAACTGTCAAGGTCATCCGAAAAGCAGATCATCTACGCAACGCCTCAGCGCTTTAGTTGAGTGAGGACAATGCTATCGTCACCTTTGGTAACTATCAATCCTCATCAGCGTCGGGGCTCGCCTCCGACGATCGTTAAACTGCCATCACCGGCAGTGAGATATTTGGGCAATCATGATTGATACCGTGGCGATTTGCTGATAACCTGTGGAAGGTGTGGCACAAAGAGCGCCCCACTGATGGCGTTATCTGACGACAACGAGGTGTTGCTTAATTGCTGTTACGGTGCTGGGTCTGGAAAGCAACCGTTCCACCAACGATTGTCCTGCATGACGGTATCCACGAGGAGCCATTTAGCGTGCCCGTCACAAAAGGCAAAATTGGCGCCGCTAAAGTGGCGGTCGTGGGGGATGCTCCATCGCCCGCCGCTGCTGGGTGCGTTCGGTCCCGAACCTCTACGGCAGGGTGGCAGAACAGGCGGGTCAATGCTGTATCCGTGATTGTGCAAACAGTCAAGGTTGGTAAAGTCGGGGTCGGTGGGTTCATCGTTGTCGCATTGCCTTGTTCCCGTGCCACGGCTGTCGGCAATGGCAATAGTGTTGGCAGGCACTTGGATTTGGCTTTCCGTCACGGGCACATTCCAACAGTTCGCCCGCGAGTTGCCGAGATATTGGTAGTTGTAGCCGTAGACGATATTTCTCCCCGCTTGCCCGAAAGCGAATTTGCGCGGCACCGTCGGGCAAACGAACAGTTGGGCGTTTTGGGTGTAAGCGTAAATCTGGTCATACCAGCGAAAATACATGGGGTAGCCGCTGGGGTCAGGCGCAAACGGACCCGATGAATACATCGGGTAGGCTTCCCAATCGGCAACATACATTGCCATTGCCATACCTTGCTGGCGCACATTACTCAGGCAGGACGCTTGTCTCGCCTTTTCACGGGCTCGGCTGAACACTGGAAACAATATCGCCGCCAGAATAGCGACGATGGCGATGACGACCAGCAACTCAATAAGCGTGAAAGCACCTTGACTGTCTCGCATAACGAAATACCTCCTTCCACTGTGATTTCTGCGGGATTGACAATAGAGGTTAGGTGCATTATCCTTTCGTTAGGGTTGTAAGTAAAGCTTCCTGACCTCCCTAAGGGTAGCGAAGCCACGACCTTCGCTGCCCTCATTTTTTGTCAATCCCCACTTGTTCACTTGATTTCTCGACGGTTTTGTATTTTACTGAGCCGTTCAACAGTGCGAATTGATTGAAGTCAAGAACTTGAAAAAGCATGTCATGGCAATCATCCTTGAAAGTTATAATTGTCAAGGTTTGCGAATTCCCCTGCAAACCCAGCAATGACTTCGTTGGGGCATTACGGTAACGGGTTCAACTACCATTCCACCTTCACGCCACTAACCTAATTCTTTCCCTTTGAAGGGTCTCGGTAGTTCAGTTGCATGTCACTTTTCTGCGCGACAAACTCTCGGCACTGGAGGTGAGATTTAAGATGGTAAAATCCAAAAAGCGTGGACTTGTCTGGTTGATTTCAATACTCGTCGTAATTGCAGCGATCTTTGTCGCTTTCAATTTCCTGGTTCAAAAGGGGGGAAGAGGGCTCCCTGTCTATTACAAAGTCCCGGACTTTCTGCTCACTGACCATTACGGGAGACCCTTTGGGCTTGAAAATTTGAGGGGCAAGATTTGGGTGGCGAAATTTTTCTTCACCTCTTGTGCTGGAATCTGCATCCCGATGAACCAGAACATGAAGCAGGTTCAAAAAGCCTTCGTCAACGAGCCCGACATAGTTATCGTCAGCATCACCGTTGACCCACAAACTGACACGCCTGAAGTTCTGCGGGAGTTCAGAAAAAACTACGATGCCATTGATGGCAAGTGGATTTTCCTGACAGGTAGCAAGAAGGATATTTACCGTCTGGCGAGGCATGGGTTCAAGGTCGCAGCAGAAGAAGTTCCACCGCAAGAAGAAGGTGGTCCTGCAGATTTCATCCACAGTGACCGTTTCGCCCTTGTTGACCGCAAAGGTTTCATCAGGGGCTACTACAACGGAACAGATAGCCAACAAGTCAAGAAACTCATCGCTGACATACGAAGGTTGATGAAAGAGTGACTGAAAAGCCTAAGCAATTATCCGTCAAGCCCTGCAACTTTGTTAAAGGGTTCGTTACCAATTGAGGGCTAAAGGCTTTATTCGCTGCTGACCGCAATTTTCTTAAAGGAGGTGTAAAGGGTCAAATACACGCTTTAGCCTGTTCATCGTGACCCACCAAGAGCCATGCTTGATATTCACATTCTACCTACTGTCAATGCTCTTTTGAACGCAATAAGTGCAGCCTTTTTGATGTGCGGTTACATTTTCATTCGCAGGGGAAACATTAAAGCCCATAAAACCTGCATGGCTTGTGCTGTAATAGCGTCAGCGCTATTTTTAGCCTGCTATTCCTTCTACCACGCTAATGTAGGAGCGACAAAATTCGCAGGAACTGGCTTGGTAAGGGGTTTTTATTTCGCCATTCTGATTTCACATTCCGTTTTAGCAGCGGTCATCGTTCCGATGGTCACCGTCACGCTATTTAGGGCTTTGAAAAGGGACTTTTCCCGTCATCGTGCCATCGCCCGTTGGACATTCCCCCTCTGGCTTTATGTCTCAGCCACAGGCGTGCTAATCTACTTGATGCTTTATCATTGGTTTCCTTCAAGGTAAAAACGAAGAGCGAAACTGAGGGTTAAATTTTTGACCGCCGTCAAAGAAGATGTTTACATCCGAAAGCGATTTGAGTTATAATCTGCGTGGCTTATATTGGAATACAAGTTCCGAAAGTAAGAATTAAAGAGTAAAGGAGGGCTTGTCATGCTAAGATTGTTGCGTTCGGTTGCCGCATCTTTGATTTTGGTTTTGTCGACCATAATTGCCTACAATCTATTTGTTTCTAATCCCGAGGGCATTTTATTGGCGCAAGCATCTGACAAAATCAAGTGCCCTCGTTGCGGTTATTTGAACTCAGCGAAAAACCCGGACGGAACTCTAAACACTGATTGTGATAAGTGCGGCTACTCAATTGTCTCCTTTTCCGCTGACAAAGGACCTTCAAAAATTGACCCTAAAATCATCGCCAAGTATGCCCCCGAGATGAAGGCGACCTACAACATTTTCAGAAACAAGTGTAGTAAATGTCACACCCTTGCCCGACCAATCAACACAGATCTTTCCCCCACCAAGTGGGAAGAGTATGTCAAGCGGATGATGAAGAAACCCGGCAGCGGTATCAAGCCTGACGAGGCTAAGAGAATTTGGCAGTTCATCGTTTACGACACTGTCAAGCGTAAGCCCAATTTCTTCAACAAACTTCCCGAGAAGGAGAAAGAAATCGCCCGGAAGTTAGTCAGCAGATTTGAAAACGAGTCCAAATGAAATTGATCAGTCCTGTTAGGAAGGTGACCTTAGCAATGGGCAAACTGGTTAGCCTTCTTGAGTTAGTTGCTGGTTTCTTCTTCGTCGTCCTTTTGGCATTGATTGTTCCTGCTCGTGAAAACCGAAGTGAGCAACCTTTGCCTTTCAACCACAAAAAGCATGTTGAGGCTGGCTGGGAGTGCATTAACTGCCATCCCTTTGCAGATCATGCCGAACACGCAGGAATACCGCAGGCTCAAGAATGCGTTGAGTGCCACGAAGCAGAAATGCCCAAGTATCCCGACAATAAGGAAATGCGTGAAACGACCGAGTTGCTCAAAAAGGAATACATCGCAAAAGGTCGTGAAATCCCTTGGAAGGTTGTCCATCGCCTTCACGATTGGGTTTACTTCTCTCACCAGCGCCATGTCAATTTAGGCAAAATTCAATGCACTGAGTGCCATGTCGGAGTTGACAAGATGACCGAACCTGTCAGCAGATCCTTGTTCCCAATTCCCAGTTACCCGAAAATGTTCGCTTACAATGAAAGTGTCCGAAAGATGCAGTGGTGCGTCGACTGCCACGAGCAGAAGAATGTCACTACCGACTGCAATGCCTGTCACAGGTAGAGGCGCTCTCTCTGTCGTATAGGGTTTTTCATGAGTTTGTGTCAATTGCTTTGTGCGAACTTAAGGAGCGTGAAGAGGGACATGAAAAATATGAAAGACTTGATGAGCGAGATAAAAGTCAACAGGCGAGGTTTCTTCAAGTGGGGCGCAATTTCTGGGACTGCAGCAACGCTTCCTCTCTGGATTCAGAAACTTTTGCCATCCCCAGTTGGGATGAGAGAACCGAGACTCAAGCCTCAGGGTGAAGAGAATTTCCTTCCGTCCGTTTGTGGTTGCTGTGACGCAGGTTGTGGCGTTTTAGTCAGGGTGGTAGATGGGCAGGCTGTAGGAATAAAAGGAAACCCCCACCATCCCATCAGCCAAGGCTCTCTTTGCCCCAAAGGCTTCGCACTCCTTCAGGAACTTTACCATCCCGATAGAGTCAAGACTCCACTTAAACGAAGGGGGGAAAGGGGTAGCGGAGATTGGAAGCCTATTTCTTGGGATGAAGCGATAGGCGAAATTGCCAGCAAGTTGAAAGAAATTCGCTTGCAAGGCGAACCCCAATCGGTTTTGATTTTGACCAACGAGACCCGAAACTTTGACCGTTTGTTGCTGCACCGTTTCACCACCGCCTTTGGAACTCCCAACTTCTTTGAAGTTGGATGGAGTTTCGGCAAAGGAATGGTTGACGCCCCTTACGCTATGATGGGAACTGAGTTCACCTTTGATCTTGAAGATGCAGCTTTCGTCATTTCCTTCGGCTTTGATTGGCTTCAGTCTTTCCCTTCACCCGTTGAAGCCACGAGAGCATATGCGAAGTTGAGGCGAGGCAAGCCTGACAGGAGAGTCCAAATCATCCACATTGAGCCTCACATGTCGGTAACAGCCATTAAAGCCGATGAATGGATTCCTGTCAAGCCATACACGGAAGCAGCCTTTGCCCTCGGCATGGCTCACATAATTGTGGCAGAAGGACTTTACGACAAAGATTTCGTGGCGATGCAAACCTTTGGTTTTGAAGACTTCAAAGACGCTGAAGGCAACACCCACCGCGGTTTCAAGTCGCTCGTCTTAGAAGGCTACGAACCCGAAAGGGTCAGTAAATTCACGGGCGTCAAAGTTGAGACCATCCGAAGGTTAGCCCACGAGTTCGCCGAAAAGAAGCCTTCTATTGCCCTTGCCGACCGAACCCGCTTTTACGACCAAATGGCGGTTTTGGCACTCAACGCCTTAGTTGGTAGCATAGGGGTCAAGGGTGGGATAATCCCGCTTCCCTCCTTCTCGCCCTTCTTGCTTCCTCCCTGTCCACAAGATGAAATTGCCCGCAAAGGTCTTTCAAACCGAGGGCTTGACAAATCTGGCGAAAACTCCTTCCCCCTCGCCGACTCCGCTGCCGAGCAGATACCTGACGCTTTGCTCAGCAACAATTTACCTTACCAACCCAAAGCCCTCATCCTTCACAAGGCAAATCCTGTTTTCCTAAGCCCCGACTTGAACCGATGGATTGAAACAATTCGCAAAATCCCGTTCGTTGTCAGCATGACGAGTTTCATGGACGAGACGAGCACATTCGCTGACATAATCCTTCCACTCCATGCAACCCTTGAAGATTGGCACGCATTAGCCACGAGGACATTGAAAGGCATACCCGTTCTCAGTGTCAGCAAGCCAGTTGTTGAACCCCTCTACGAAACGAAAAGCGCAGGCGATGTTGTCATAAGTTTGGCGAAAGCGATAGGAGGAAATGTCGCTGAAGCGTTCCCGTGGGGAAGTGTTGACGAAGCGATGAAAGAAAGCCTAAAGGGATTGTTTGAGTCTGGACGGGGTGAACCTATCAGCAAACCACCCGTTGAAGAAGAGGAGAGTTGGATTGAGGAGGAGACCAAACCTACCCTTGACAAATGGTTCAAAGGCATCGCTTCTGTCGGAGGTTGGGTTGACAAAAAGGCGGTCATCTTCCCCAAGTTCAACACGCCCTCAGGCAAGTTTGAGTTTTACAGTCAAATTTTGAGGCAGAAGTTGGGCGAGAAAGTGAGTGACCTTGCTTGTTTGCCCCATGTTGAAGACCCAGAATTTCTCGGCGAACTCAAAAAGGAAGTGAGACTCTCAACTGCACCGCCAGCGGGCGATGGGACTTCTGAGCCGATGCACCTTTACTTGTTCGTCCCGCTCGTTTTCCAAAAAGGCGAAGGTGCTCATTTGCCTTATCTTCAAGGAATTGCTGGCTCTTATCTGAGCGAGCGCCGTTGGCACACTTGGATTGAAATCAACCCCGAAACGGCAAAAGAACTTGGACTTGTTGAAGACGAATTCGTTTGGGTCATCTCGCCCATTGGGAGAGTTAGGGCAAGAGTGAAAATCCATGCAGGCATAGGCAAAGATGTGGTGGCGATGCCGCTCGGGTTAGGCCACACAGCCTACGGACGATGGGCGCAAGGAGTCGGTTCAAACCCCGCATCCATCGTCCCGAAAATCCTTGACGAAATCACTGGTCAACCCTTGTGGCAACTTACTCTCGTTCGCATCCTAAAAGGGGGAAGAGCGTAATGAAGAGCGTAATGCAGCGAAAAAATAACGGCGTTGATTTTGAAGTTGACGAACTGCTTTCAGTGAGCAAACCAAACTGCTCAAGTTGCTGCATGAGCAAAACCCAAACTCAGAGATACGAACCAAGCCAAGTCGTTGAAAGGGCAGAAGAAGGCGGTTGGTTGAGGCGCAAAGTTGTCAGTTTGTTTGGAGCGTTGATGGCAGCGTTTGGGACTTTGATGTTCAAGCGAAAACTTGTTGCTGCGGAGCAAGGCAAAAAGGAACCGCAAAAAGGAGAGCAAGGAGGCAAAAACGGCCATACGCCCAAATGGGGCATGGTCATTGACCTTGACAAATGCACGGGTTGTGGCGCTTGCGTGGTCGCTTGCGCTGTTGAAAATAACATGATGCTTGGCGACCCTGAATTGGCTGAACAGAGCAGAGTAATCCGTTGGATACACCTTCTGCCCTTGATTGAAGGCGAATATCCCAACATAAAGGCGAGGCTTTTACCGATGCTTTGTCAACATTGTGACGATCCACCTTGTATCTATGTCTGCCCCGTCACAGCAACTTACAAAAACCCTGAGGGTTTGGTAGCTCAAGTTTACCCAAGGTGTATAGGCTGCCGATATTGTGTCAACAACTGCCCTTATACCATCAAGTATTTCAACTGGAGTGACCCTGTCTTCCCTCAGCCTATTCCCAAAGGCTTTAACCCCGATGTAGCCGTCCGATACAAAGGCATCGTTGAAAAGTGCACTTTTTGCCACCACCGACTTCAAATTGCCCGCGAGAAAGCAAAGGCTGAGGGACGAGAGTTCAAGGCAGAAGATTATGTTCCAGCGTGTGTTGAGGCTTGCCCTGCAAAAGCCATTTACTTTGGAGACTTAAATGACCCTGAAAGCGAAGTCAGCAAATTAGCCCACAGCAGAAGGGCTTTTAAGTTACTTGAAGAGTTGGGAACAGAACCTAAAGTCATCTACTTGTCGGAGGGATGAAACCGTGCAGGAGCAAGAGAGGGTTGTGAATGCAAACAACGCAACAAGTGCTGATGAGGAAATTGGTGCCCTTGAAGAGCAAATTGAAACAGATATCCTTCGTCCGCTTGTCACGAAGCCGAGCAGGGAATACTACCTTCTTTGCGGGTTCCTCGCCGCCGTTTTTCTGTTCGCCTTGTTTGCTTGGTCAACTCAGTTGTGGCACGGTTTGATTGTCACAGGTCTCAACGCACCAGTCTTTTGGGGTGTTTACATCGTCAATTTCGTCTTCTTCATCGGCATAAGCCACGCAGGGACTCTCATAAGTTCAATTCTTCGCATAGCCAATGTTGAATGGCGTCGTCCCTTCACTCGCATGGCGGAGGCAGTGACCGTTTTCAGTTTACCTTTCGGAGCGTTATGCCCCATCCTTGACATGGGTCGTCCCGACCGAGTTTTCATGATTATCAAGCACCCGCACATAACCTCGCCCATCCTTTGGGACATCATCTGCATATCAACTTACCTGACAACCAGTTGCTTTTACTTCTACCTGTCGCTCATTCCCGACCTTGCCCTTGCTCGCGACAGGCTCAAGAACGCTCATCCTTTCAAGCGTTGGCTTTACAAAACTTTGTCTCTAGGCTGGACGGGCACGAAAAGGCAATGGCGAATTTTAGACACGATTATGACAGTCATGAGCGTTCTCCTTTTCGTCATTGTGATCTCCGTTCACACCAATGTTTCCTTTGTTTTTGCCGTCACTTTCAAGCCTGGTTGGCACACAACCATCTTGCCTCCTTTCTTCGTCTTGGGAGCGATTTTCAGTGGAATAGCCACCGTCATCGTCGTCATGGCTGCAGTCAGAAAATACTTCGGGCTTGAACGATGGGTCACTGATTGGCACTTTGACAGAATTGCTGCCTTTCTGCTCGCCCTCACTTGTTTCTGGTTCTATGCCCTGTTCGTTGAGCATTTGCTCACAATCTATCTCCACGAACCTGCTGAACTACGCATCATCCTTGAACGCTTCATTGGCCGCTTCTCGTTGATGTTCTGGGGCATGTTTGCTTTGTGCTTCGTCATTCCTTTGCCCATTTTAGCGGTTAGGAAGTGGAGGACGATCCCGAACCTTGTCATCGTTTCTCTTCTCATCAATGTCGGTATGTGGATAGAGCGATATGTCATCATCGTTCCGAGCAACTTGAACCCACTTTTGCCTTGGGGCAAATTCCATTACTTCCCCTCTTGGGTTGAAATCGCCATTACCGCAGGTTGGTTCGCAGGTTTCATGCTATTGTTGCTTCTCTTTGCCCGTTTCTTCCCGTCAATTGCCATTTGGGAAGTTAAAGAAGGCTTGCACGCAACCGCCCATAAACCTCAGCCAGTTTTTGTCCAGTCCCAGTGAAGAATTGACATACCTAAAGGAAACCCAACAAAAAGGTTCGAAAATTTCTCTTGCAAACGGAAACTTGCGGGGTGCCAATAATTGACGCTAATCATAATTTCGGTTTCGCAATTAAACAAATTGCGTTATAATTAGTGCGATCAAAAGTAGGTCAATAACTGCCGAAGGAAAAGTGTGGTGATGGAGAAGGGTGATTCCTGATGCTAGGTCGCATACTCGTTGTGGCAGTGGCTTCAACTGCCCTTTGGTTCACTCTTGGTTCCACCCGCAATGGGGGTTCAAACTTAGAGAGTCAAAGGGCGAGAAAAGTTTTGGCTTCAGCAGGAGCAACGATAAAAGGAATTGTCAAGTTTGAAGGGACAGTGCCAAAGCCTCGTTTGATTAGGATGAAGCAGGACAGAAATTGTGAAGGCATTCACAAAGGGAAACCCATTGTTTCCGAGGAGTTCGTCGTCAACAAGAACGGAACCCTCAAATGGGTTTTAGTTTATGTCAAGTCAAAGTTGGACGGAAGGTTTGGCTCCTTTGAGCCACCAAAGGAGCCTGCCGTTCTCGACCAGCAAGGATGCATCTACCGTCCTAGAGTTTTCGGCGTTATGGTGGGGCAACCGGTTGAAATCCGAAACTCCGACCCAACTTTCCACAATGTCCATTTCGTCAGCAAAAATAATGGTGGTTTCAACTTCGGTCAACCTCGCAAAGGATTGAAATCGGTTCGGGTTTTCAAGACACTGGAGTTGCCAGGAACTGCTTATTTTAAGTGCGATGTCCACCCTTGGATGAGGGCATGGGTTGGAATTTTTGACCATCCTTTCTTTGCCGTAACGGGCGATGATGGGGCATTTACAATTTCCGGCTTACCTTCTGGCATCTATGAAATTGAAGCGTGGCACGAAAAACTTGGGACAAAAACTGTCAAGGTGGACCTGAAACCCGGGGAAACAGTCACCGTGACTTTTACTTTCAAGCGATGATGCTCACCTGGAGGAGTGATTTGAGCATGGCAAGAAAAAGTTTCGGTCGGATTGAAGGGATATTGTTGGCTCTATTACTTGTCCTAATCGTCGTTGTTGCTGTGGTCACCATTGGAGGACGGTTCTGGTGGCTTCCGCCTTTGGCTTCGGAGCACGGTAGGGAAATTGACAATTTGTTCATAGTCACCCTGACCATAACAGGGATAGTGTTTGTTTTAGTCCAACTTCTCCTCGCTTTTTTGGTAGTCCGCTATTCTGGCAATGAAAACAGGAGGGCAATCTATCAAACGGAAAACCGAACTTTGGAGATAGTTTGGACGATCGTTCCTGCGGTCATTTTGACATCCTTGATTGTTTTCGGGGGTAGGCTTTGGTCGCGAATTCAAATCTCGGGTCCTCCTAAGGATGCTTTTGAGATTGAGGTTTGGAGTGAGCAGTTCAGGTGGACTTTTCGTTACCCTGGCAAAGATGGTAAGTTTGGGCGAACTGACCCAAAACTGATTAGCGTTGAGAACCCATTGGGTATTGACAAAAACGACCCAGCCAGCAAGGACGATATTTTCTTCTTCGCCGGTGAAGAGAACTTGTACATCCCTGTCAACAAGCCTGTCCTCGTTTACCTCCGTTCAAAAGATGTTTTGCATAGTTTTTATGTCCCCCACCTTAGAGTTAAGCAAGATGCGGTCCCTGGAATGGTAACAAAGACTTGGTTCATCGCAACCAAGAAGGGCGAGTATGAAATAGCGTGTGCCGAACTTTGCGGTTTAGGGCACTACATGATGAGAGGTGTCATGGTTGTTGAAGATGAAAAGGATGTCCGAAATTGGTTGAAAGAACAATTGACAGTTGCAGATGTCCTACCGTGAAAGGAGGTCAATGGGAGATGCAAAGGGAAATTGCACAATGGCATCAGGAAGATGCACCGGTTCACGAACCGAGAAGTTTTTGGACGAAATATGTCTTCAGTCAGGATGCCAAAATTATAGGCATCCAATACCTAATAACCGCTTTCCTGATGGGATTTTTCGGTGTGGTGCTCTCGGGGTTGATGAGGCTTCAACTGGGCTGGCCGGGCAAACAGTTCCCCTTGCTCGGGAAGTTGATGCCCGAAGCTTTTGAGGGAGGGGTGATGAAACCTGAATTTTACCTTGCCCTAGTGACAATTCACGGAACTATCATGATATTCTTCTTCCTAACGGCAGGTTTAATTGGAGGTTTTGCTAACTTCCTCATTCCGCTCCAAATTGGTTCAAGGGACATGGCTTTCCCGTTCGTCAATATGCTCAGTTATTGGTTTTTCTTTGCCTCCTGTATTGTCATGATAGTCTCTTTCCTTGCGCCGGGAGGTCCAGCGGGTGCTGGTTGGACTATGTATCCTCCTTTGAGTTCTGTCAAGGAAACTTTGCCGGGTTCGGGACTTGGCACAACCCTTTGGCTTCTCTCAATGGCTCTTTTCATAGTCTCAACGACGATGGGTTCATTGAACTACATAACCACCATATTCAACCTGAGAACTAAAGGGATGAGCATGGGTAGGATGCCTTTGACGGTTTGGGCTTTTCTCGTTGCGGCTATTTTGGGTCTCCTTTCCTTTCCCGCTTTGTTCGCTGGTGCCGTCATGCTGCTTCTTGACCGCCACCTTGGAACAAGTTTCTTCACTCCATACATCATTGTTGCGGAACAGCACATTAGTCGGGAAGGGGGCTTGCCTCTTCTTTGGCAACACCTTTTCTGGTTCCTCGGTCACCCTGAAGTTTACATCGTCATCTTACCTGCCATGGGGATAACTTCAGAGGTTATCTCAACCCACGCCAGAAAGCCTATCTTCGGCTACAGGATGATGGTAGTCTCTATTTGTGCCATTGGTTTCCTTTCCTTCATAGTTTGGGGACATCACATGTTTGTCAGCGGCATGAACCCTTGGTTGGGAACGGCGTTCATGACAACGACCTTAATTATCGCAGTCCCTTCAGCCATTAAAACTTTCAACTGGCTTGCCACTCTTTGGGGAGCAAATATCAGGTTCACGACATCGATGCTCTTCGCTATAGGTTTCGTTTCTATTTTCGTTACAGGTGGCTTGACGGGTATATTCTTAGGCAACCCTCCTGTTGACATTCAACTTCACGACACCTATTTCGTCGTCGCTCACTTCCACATGGTCATGGGATCTGCATCGCTTTTTGCCCTTTACGCTGGAGTTTACCATTGGTTTCCAAAAATGTTCGGCAGGATGATGAACGAGAAACTTGGCAAATTGCATTTCTGGATAACTTTCATCGGCATCTACTTTGTTTTCTTCCCGATGCATTATCTCGGTTTCATGGGCGTCCCTCGCCGATACTTCGCCTTTGACCAATTCCAATTCATTCCTCAAGCATCTGTCAACAACATCAACCTTTTCGTGAGCGTTGCTGCCATTCTTGTTAGCTTCGCTCAATTGTTGTTCGTGGTCAACTTCCTTTGGAGCGCCTTCAAAGGTCCGAAGGCTGACCGTAATCCTTGGAAAGCCAACACTCTTGAATGGCAAGCGCCGTCACCTCCCCCTCACGGCAATTGGGGAGAGGAATTGCCTGTCGTTTACAGGTGGCCGTATGACTACAGTGTTCCCGGCGCCGCCGAAGATTTCATCCCTCAAACCGTCTCGCCAATAAGTGTCAAGCAGGTCAAGGGAGACGGTGATGGTGGACAAAAAACTTGAATCAGCACTGAAGCGACGAAAGGACGGAGGTGACAACATCGTGACGGTTGAAAGACCGATGAGCATAGTGAACCGACCTTCAAACGAGTGGCTCCACCGTTTCGCTGTTCTCGTTGCTGTTTCCGTTGTCTTTCTTATAACCGTTGGGGCTCTCGTGACCAGCACAAAATCTGGCGACGCAATTCCCGATTGGCCGACTTCTTATGGCGCTTTAATTCCTAGACAAATTGTTGGTGGGATTTTGTATGAGTGGTCCCATAGGGCGGTAGCAGGTGTTGTGGCTTTGTTAGTTTTGGTGCTGGCAGTTTGGCTAACTTTCAGCACAGTTCCAAGATGGGTAAAGGTGTTGGGATGGTTCGCAGTGACAGCAGTCGTCGCTCAAGCGATTTTGGGGGGCTTGAGAGTCCTTGTCGTCTCCCATGAGAAAGTTCAAGCGACCGTCCTCGCTGTTATTAACTTCCAACATCCTGATGCTGTCCGAATTGCTTTCGCCATCGCCCATGCGACTTTAGCCCAAATTGTTTTGGGCTTGACTTTCGTCATCGCTTTTTTTACCAAACCCGTTGACAAAGGTGTTTTTGGTGTATCATCAAAACCCTTGTCTTTTTCGCTGACCGGACTCACTGCCTTAAGTCATTTGTTGCTCGCTTTGCTCTTCTTTCAACTCCTTTTGGGTTCAATTGTCCGTCACACTGATTCTGGGTTGGTCATCCCTGACTTCCCCACATCCTTCGGCAAGATTGTCCCTAACTTTGGCGATTTGCCTTTTGACCCTAACAACCCTCAACGGATGAGTTACAGTGAGTTCGCTTTTAAGGTAGGAATCCAATTTGCCCACAGGGTTAATGGCTTTTTGATCGCTGCCTTAATTTTCCTGATGCTTTGGAAGTTATTAACCGACAGCGAACGAGTTCAGCAGCCTCTAAAAAGATTGATACTCTGGATTTCAGCATTGGTTATTGTTCAAGTCTTCCTCGGAGGTTTGGCAATTTGGACGGAACTTTCCATCCCAGTCACAGTCGCTCATGTCGCCTTAGGAGCAACTTTGTTCGGGTTGAGCGTCTTGACTTTTTGTCACACTTTGGTTGTTTTGAGAGAAAAAAAGCAAGCACAAAAATCCGCTGGGAAGGTGGATGGTCAATGAAAACAGCCGTAACTGTTACCCAAGTCGTGGCGATAAGGAGGAACTCGTTGCAGGTATTAAGTGTCAAGTTTTCTGACTACCTGCAACTTACCAAGTTCAAACTTTCCTCGTTGGTCGTTATCACGACGGGGTTGGGTTATTTGATAGCGCTGCGCAACCCTTTGGCAGCAGTGAGTGGTCATTTTCTGCTAACCATGTTTGGCTCCTTTTTGGTTGTCGGCGCCGCCAACGCTTTCAATCAAGTTTTGGAGCGTGGGACGGATGCTTTGATGGTCAGGACCGAAAATCGCCCTCTACCCTCAGGGCGAATGGGCTTGACAGAAGCGTTACTGGCGGGAGCAGCGATGATGATCTTCGGGTTGACGGTCTTGGCTTGGACAACCAATTGGTTGACGACAGCGTTGGCGGCATTAGCCTTGACAAATTATGTTTTCGTATACACACCTTTGAAACTCAAAAGCGAATTTTGCACCCTTGTCGGAGCAACCAGCGGCGCAATACCACCGATGATGGGTTGGGTCGCAGTGCGCAACGAGCTCAGCCTTGAAGCGTGGAACCTTTTTGCCTTGCAATTTCTCTGGCAACTTCCTCACTTTTGGACAATCGCTTGGCTTTACCGTGAAGACTACCTCTTAGGCGGATTCAAAATTCTGCCCGTCAAAGGTGAACCGAACTCGGTGACGCGCCAAACGGTGCTTTACGCACTCGCAACCGTTGCGGTGAGTATCTACCCATTACTGACAGGCAAAGTCGCTCCAGTTTACGCTTTAAGCGCCAGTTTGTTGGGAACTTGGCTAGTGTTCTTTGCTTTGCGCTTTCACACCCTCAAGACGAAAGAAAGTGCTAAGAAATTTCTCATCGTCGCCGATAGTTACTTGCCTTTGGTTCTGATGGCTTGGCTATTGACAAAGCAAAACTAACTTTCAGGAAGGTGATGGTAAATGGTGAAGGCAAAACGAAAGGGGTCAACCTTTGACATAAGCCGAGAAGATGGCGGCGGTTGGTCTTGGGATGGTTGGACTAAAGGAGGAGAGGGGTTCCCCATACCGACGGCTAAATTGGGACTTTGGATTTTTCTGGGCGCTGTGACAATGCTTTTCGCCGCTTTCACCAGTGCTTACATCGTCAGGATGTCAATGTCTGATTGGCGAAATGTTCCAAAACCACCAGTCCTGTGGTTTAACACGGCAGTGCTCATCTTAAGCAGCGCGACGATACAATGGGCATGGAATTCGGCTCGAAAAGGTAAAATGAATTCATTGCGCAACGGGTTATTTGCGACCGTTGCATTGAGCTCTTTTTTTGTTGCAGGACAATTACTCGCTTGGCGACAGTTAGTGTCAGCGGGTGTTTACTTGCAAACGAACCCCGCCAGCAGTTTCTTCTACTTGTTGACTGCTGCTCACGGTTTACACCTTCTCGGCGGTATCATCACTTTGGTTTGGACCACTTTAAAAGCATGGCGCAAAGGATATACGCCTTCAAATTCGCTGAGCTTTGAATTGTTGGCCGTGTATTGGCACTTTCTAACGCTCGTTTGGGTTTGGCTTTTTGCCTTAATCTCGCTGAGTTGAAATAACACCTCGAGCTAGCATTATGATGGTCAAGAAAGGGGAGAGAGTGACGATGCAATCGGAACCGCAAACAGTGCCTTTGGAAGAGGTCCTTAAATCCGACTGGGGTGGAGGGAAATCGCCCTTCGCTGTCAGTTGGGGTAAGTTGATGATGTGGCTGTTCATTTTGTCAGATGCTTTCATCTTCGGTAGTTTTCTCGCCGGATACGGGGCTATTCGCTTGGGCAGCGAAAAATGGCCGGAAACGGAAAAAGTCTTTGCCTTACACCTTTTCGGCAACGAAGTGCCTTTGTTGCTGATCGCAATTATGACTTTCATTCTGATCAGCAGCAGCGGTTGGATGGCTTTGGCTGTCAATGCTGCTTACAACCGCGACAAAAGTCGGACAGGTCTTTTTCTGGCTCTAACCTGCCTGTTCGGGTTGATTTTTGTTGGTTGCCAGGCCTATGAGTGGGGGAAATTGATCAGTGAAGGGTTGAGGCCTTGGTTTGCCCCAGAACATCCACCTTTTTATGGTGTCAAGAATTTCGGAGCGTGCTTCTTCACCTTGACAGGTTTTCACGGAATGCATGTTCTTTCCGGTGTCGTCTATTTAGCGGTCATTGCCCTCAGGGTAGCGAAGGGCATTTACGACCGAAAAGGCTCTTACGAAGCCGTTGAAATTGCTGGGCTTTATTGGCACTTCGTTGATTTGGTCTGGGTCTTCATCTTCACCTTCTTCTACTTGTTCTGAGCGAACCCGTTTCAATGACACTCTTTGAGGTGATGGAAAATGGCCCACGCAGAGCGGAGAAACTTAGGCGTGAAGGTTTACTTGACAGTTTGGTTTTGGCTGTTCGTGCTTAGTTTCAGTGCCTATTTTATTGACTTGCTGAACTTGCCTTTCACTCTCAAGGCGATTCTATTGGTCGCCATCGCTTTGATGAAAGCGGGACTCATTGTGGCTTACTTCATGCACTTGAAGTTTGAAAAACTCAACCTCGTTTACGCCATCCTGTTGCCACTGATTTTGCTCATCGCTTTGGCGGCGGGGATTTTGCCCGACGGCTTGAGTGCCCTTTTAAGCCAAAAAATCCAAATGTGAGGGGTGATGAAAATGCGATGGCTAACGACTGTCTTAACGACTGTCTTGATGACGATAGCGATAAAGACTTTAGCAATTGCCCAGTGCGCTCTCTGTAAATCGGCACTCCAATCTTCCGTCAACACCAATTTGATATCTGGTTTTAGGCTTGGAATCTTGCTTCTCATGATTGCACCTTATTTGATTGTTGGGGCAATCGCTTTTGCCATTTACCGTTCCTATCGCCGCTCGTTACATTTACAAACCGAGCGAAATTGAGATTCAAGTGGGACAACACAAAGGCTTGAGGGCAGGAGCAACTTCTGTTGCTTCCATTTTGCTTGTCGGTGATGACCTTCATTCAGCCAAAGCCACAAACGCAATTGAACGGGCTTAGGTGGTTCGGCAATTAACTCAATCGTTGCATAGCGCCGTTCAGTTACGGGCTTGCCGCGCCGCTCACCCCAAAAACCTTGTCGCACCCAATTCACTCCACCACCCGCATCCTTTAAAAGGTTTGGCTTCTGCCGAGCCGACCTGTTTTCAACGATGAGCAACGATAAAGTTTCTGTCAAATCGTTCGGGTTGAACAAGCACAAAATTGGTGGCACCCAGTTGCCAATTCGCCAGCCAAAGTGAACGACATGCTGTCCGTAAACTTCAGGCGGTTTATCTCCTAAGCCGACAAAATTCGGAAACGATTTCGCCCAACAATGGGTGTTGAAACGGGCTTCTAAGACGACGAGTTCTTCAGGACGAGAGGCAAGAGACGCAGGACGAGGTTCAACAGCAACACTCAATTCTACTAATGGCAAGCCCGCAAAGAGACGATAGCGTTGTGTCGCTTTGAACCCTTGCCACTTCTCTCTTGTCCCTTGCCCCATGACTTCAACCGTAACCCAAACTGGATTTTGCTCAACGACCCTCACTTTCGCTTTGCTGTTTCGCTGCCAAATGAAATCGTCAACGACGAATCGGTCTGTTGTGGTGGCGGGATTTTGTGGGTCAAAACGACCGAAAGTGCCGATGCCTGCGCCGAAACTTTGTGCTGCGTAATCGCGCCCTATCGCCTTTGAGCGAAACTTTGTTAATGTCCCACCTGCACTTTCACTCCACTCAATTTCAATCACGCCGTTGTCAGCTTGAACGCTACCGTCTTTCACTTTTACGGCGATTGATGAAGTTTGGGGTTTATCGGCACGACACAGTGCCAGCAACAAAGGCTGTCCTTCAAAATCGGGTTCAATGGTCAACGAACTCAATGCGAAGTTGCAGACCCGTTTGTCAGTGCTGCCTTGAAATTTTTCGGCGGGGATATGAGCGTTATGAAAAACAAGCCTGATTTCCGCATTCTCTTGGTGCTCCCATAAACTGGAAGGCAACATAATCGTCAAGGTTTGCCAACCGATTTTAATGTCCAATTCGGCTAACCTTTGCTCGCCTGCAAATATACTGACCAGATTTTGCCAAAAGGCTTGCCCGTGCAACTTCAAACGATAAAAAGGGGCAACGACGGTTGGTGTCGGAAGGCGCAGCACTGTCTCACGCCCTTCACCAGGCAACCATCGGATAGTCACATCGTTCGCCCAAATTTCGCGATAGCTAAACCCGCGCACCAAAACTCTTTCGTCGCCTTCTGTTCCGATGTCAACCTTCAACAGTGCTTTTGAAGGTGGCACAATGAAATACAACCTTTGGGAAGGCGAGGCTTCCGTCAAACTTTTCACCTTCTCTACATGGGTTGGCAAAGGTGTCCCATCAGGTAAACGGACGACAAAGGTTTCACCCTTGACATTTTTGGGCAAATAAACGCTCATCGGTATCCCTTGTGCAACCTCTGCATCGGCAACGATGATGGTTGCAATTTGGTCGGGATGAGTCTTTGGCAGTTGTTTGGGCAACAAAGTTACGCTCAAAGGTTGCGATCGCTCATGAACGCCTGAACTATCGCGCCAACGGATGGTAAGGGAGGCAGAATGGAAAACAAGGGATGGAGCAAACAATAAAGGTAGACGGATTTGTTTGCGTTCGCCATCGCGTAGGTCACCGACACGAAGGCGCAACGAAGATGGCAAAGGAAAGTTTTCAGGCAAGTTGGCATTTGCCTTTACATTGAGCACAACTTCAATATCCTTTGCTGTTTCGCCGGGGACATCTAATGCAGGATGCCACCATGTCATGTCTCCGAATGGTGTCGTCAGGGTATTGACAATCGTAATCGTGGGCGTATGGGAAGTTACACTCGTTGTTAAGCAACGCACATCTGCATTGCGCCCGACGATAAGTGGACGTAGCCAATATGCCGTTTTCCGTGTCCCTTGTCCTTCATCCCACGACCCTTTCACAAAAACCGTTTTCGTGCCCCAATCTGCGAATGATTTGATTTCAACGGGTAAACCGAGTTGGCGCTGTTCCTTTGGTTTTAACCGCAAAGTTACAGGTTTGCCCTTGATGCTTGCAATTACCGAATCAACTTGGAGCGTGATGGCGACAGGTTCATCCATCAAATTGAGCACTCTGATGGGCAATGTCGTTTGCTGCCCCGGAAAAACGACCCACTTGGGCAGCGACAACCGCACTGGTGCGTAAACGACCTGATAGACAGCATAGTGTTGAA
>FMJZ01063412.1_pt1 | contig 28130 bp, 29 predicted proteins | sample 1987881 | NCBI WGS metagenome assembly FMJZ01 (sample SAMEA4378227, study PRJEB15110) | soil metagenome | biome: soil; feature: Field; material: Soil | place: India | collected 2015-03-11 | depth 0 m
AAAGAGTTAACATCCCAAGGCTGCCTAACGACTTCCAAAGATTGTATAAGTTTTTTATGGCCTATTCCATAGCCTATTCTTAGGCCGGGCATTCCGAAAAATTTTGAAAAAGATCTAACTACAAAGAGATTTTCGTAATCATTTACATGGTGGGCCAAGGTATATCCCTCAATCGGGTCAACAAAGTCTATGTAATTTTCATCAACAACAACGTAAACGTTTCTTTTACTGCAGAAATCAACTAAATCTAAGATTAACTCTTTGCTAAATAGTCGTCCGGAAGGGCTGTGGGGATTGCAAATAAACATTAGACGGGTGTCAGCATTAATCTCTCTCTTAAAAACTTCGGTTTTTAGGGAAAAATTTGGCAGTATGCTGACTTGTTTTGGTCTTGCTGAAACCACTAAGGTGGCTTTTTCATATTCTGTGAAGGAAGGAGTGGGAATTAGAACTTCATAGCCGCGGGCGAAGACTTCAGCAAAAAGGTATATTAGCTCCATTGATCCGTTTCCTATTATAATATTTTCTTGGCTTATTTTCTTCACGTAATGGCATATGTCATTTTTCAGTTCCACTGGATTTTGATCGGGGTAGAATTTTACAATATCCGCGAATTTTTTGATGGCTTCTATGGCTTTGGGAGATGGTCCAAGGCAGTTGATGGGCGCGCTGAAATCGATTATTTTCTCTAGTGGAATTTTGTATTTTCGTGATAAACCCCATACGTCGCCGCCGTGCTGTTTGGGCTGAATGTGCATGTTCATCTAATTTCCCCTTTCAATTAGTTCAACTATTTTATCTTCAATTTTCCATTGCGCTTTAAAATGGTTATTATAAGCGTTAAAGATTTTATAAAACCAGTAGATTATACCTACCCCCAATGTTGCGAGGGTTATTATTAGACAAAATTTCAAATTGATTTTCTGTTCAATAATATCTTCGTTTGGAAATATTTTTCTAAATAAAGCCGTCTGTCTTCTCTCATGTAAAAGTAAGTCTTTGGAAAGGGAATAGGCTGCAAGAAAAATCGGAACCACCAAAAGTATGGATAAAGCCCACAACAGCGCGTTTCTCTTATAAAAGTTGTCTGTTTCAGTTTCAAAAATCATCCCCCTGCTTCTTAGGGCGAATAATACAAAGTTTTCTAACTCTCTTTGGCGCTGGAAATGTTTATTTCTTCTGTCAATTAAAAGATAAAGCATTGGGAATAGGGCTAAACCAAACGTGATTATTGAAAGCAGAAACCACATGGAAAACCACATGGCCCTATCTGTGCTTGTTCGTTTCAGAATGTTTTCCTTAATTTTCTCCACGTTTTCTCTGTTTTTCATCCCCGTAAATATGACTTGACATGATTTATAAGCATCTTCCCTTAAAGACATGGTGATGCAAAAAACGCCGTTGATCTCCGTGATCATTCCAGTCTTTAACGAAGGACTAACGATAGGAAACGTAATCGAGAGGGTTAAGAAGGCTATTGAAGGAATGCAGTTTCCTTATGAAATATTGGTTGTTGACGACTGTTCAACTGATGATTCTCTAGAAGTTTCAAAAAGCAGAAAAGTCAAGGTTTATCAGTTAAAACAGCATATGGGAAAAGGCTACGCTTTAAGACTTGGATTTAGAGAAGCCCAAGGCGAAATAATCGTAACTTTAGACTCAGATGGGTCACATAATCCGGAGGAGCTTCCGAAGTTGTTAGACCCAATATTAAATGGTGAAGCAGATCTTGTCATCGGATCCAGATTTTTACACGGAAAAAACGTCTTTCACAACGAATTAAATAAAATTGGGGTTTACCTTTTCAACTTTTTTGTGAGAATGTTAACTGGAAAAGCGACTACGGACTCTCAGTCGGGCTATCGCGTTATTAGATCGACGATTTTAAAGGAGCTAAATTTAATGTCTAACGGATATGAAATTGAGTCGGAGATGCTGATAAAAGTTTTAAAAAATGGACATAGAGTGAAAGAGGTGCCGATAAAGTTTGAGCAAAGAACTTACGGGAAATCTAAATTGGATCCTTTCAAAGACGGTGTCAAGATTTTCAAATCGATTTTAGTTGCGCGTGTGAGTGGCTGACATGGACGTAGAAACTGAAACTCCTCCAAAAGTGTCGCTGATTATAACCACTTTTAACAATGAACAAACCATTGATGAATGTTTAAAATCAGTTTTTGAATTAAACTATCCAAAAGATCTGCTAGAAGTAATAGTTGTCGACGGAGGCTCAAAGGATTCAACGGCAAAAATATCTGAGAAATACCCTGCGAAAGTGATTGTTAAACCTTCAAATGCTCCAGCAGCTTACAACTATGCAATTAAAATTGCAAATGGAGACATTATCGCAATATTGGATGCGGATGTAAAAGTTGAAAAGGATTGGTTAAATAAGCTGACAAAACATCTCAAAGATCCACAGGTGGCGGGAGTAGGTGGTGGAATTGAAACATGGAACCATCAAATTGTGCTGCCCAGATGTGTCGGATACGACATTAAATATAGGTATAGTCGACTTTTAAAAAACAACAGCATTAAACGGTTGGCAACAATGAATTTGCTGCTGAGACGAAGTGTTTTAGAAGATGTTGGAGGTTTCGATGAAACTCTTCCCACACAGTATGATACAGACGTTGGGAACAAGATGACAAATAAGGGTTATAGACTAGTTTTTGAGCCAAATGCGAAATGCTATCATTTTAATAGGCCTACATGGCGTGAGTATTTTAGACAACAGTTGCGATATGGCATGAATACTCTTAGGCTTTATCTAAGAAATCCGAAGCTTATAAAAGGAGACAAGATCACAGATTTTGGGATGAACATTCAACCAATTTTTTTGCTTATAGCCTTTACATCAGCTATTTTAGGACTGCTATTCGGGAATGCAAGATTCATGTTGTATATTTCAGCTTTCATGTTGGCTTTTTTGTTGGCATATTACATAGCCTGCGCAGTTAAAATTTCGGTTTACTTTAAAGATTTAACCGCTATGCTGTTGGTGGTTGTTTACTTTGTTAGGGCAGTTGCTTGGACTTTGGGAGGAACAATCGCGGTCTTTAAAGCTCTGAAAAATGGAAGGACCAGCCGAATTGGTTAATGTGTGTTTCATAACTCCGGAATATGCCCCTATAATGGGTGGGATAGGATCGTACGTTTACTACTTAGCCAACATGCTTGCTGGTTACGAAAACTTTGTGTACATCGTAACTAAAACTCATCAAGAAGAGAGACTGGAGAAGAAATTAGATGGAAAAATTCACATTTTCAAGCTTAAGACTTTTAAAACTCCGCTGTTGGAGTTAATCTTCTTTTATAGGCTTTCTTCTAGAAAACTGATGGAAATTAGCAGAAAGTTCTCCATAAATATAGCCCATGCTAATCTTCCATTGGTTCCAAGTTTTGCTGTTCCGAAAAATCTCGGAGAGGCTTTAGTGACAACAGTTCACTCGACATGGAAAGGCGAAAATGAAGCACTTAAACATGAACCATTTTTAAGGCTTAACACAAATGAGAAAATTGTAAGAAGCTTTAACTATGTTTTGAGATTTTTTGAATATGAGCTGCTTAAACGTTCAGACGAAATCATTGCTGTGAGCAAATATACTAAAAAAGAGCTTTTAGAGAACTATAATTTAAACGCAAACAAAATCAACGTGATTTACAACGGGGTTGACGTCAACAAGTTCAAACCTGCAAAAGACAAAAACAAAATTAAGAGAGAACTTGGGTTAAACAATGACAAAACCGTTCTTTACGTCGGTCGCTTATACAGCAGAAAAGGATTGCCAACTCTTCTAAGAGCTGCCCCCATTATTCTGCGAAGGTTTAGAAATGTAAAATTTGTGATTTCCGGAAAAGGTTTCAGCGATGAGGAAGATAGGTTTAAGGCTTTTGCCAACCATTTAAAGGTAGGAAAAAACATCTCTTTTATCGGATACTTCCCAGACGAAAGACTGCATAAGCTATATCAAGCGGCTGACATTTTTGTGCTTCCATCAATTTATGAAAACATGCCGTTCGCGTTACTAGAAGCCATGGCAACAGCTTTGCCAGTGGTAACAACTAATGTAGGCGGCATTCCAGAAGTCATCAACGACGGCAAGAACGGACTCTTGTTTAATCCTTTAGATTTTTGGGATTTAGCTGACAAGGTTTTATATCTGTTGGAAAACCCAGGTTTTGCTTCTAAAATCGGGTTTTATGGTAGAAGAACCGTGGAAGAAAGGTTTGATTGGCGGCGCATAGTTGGGCAAGTGCTTGAGGTTTACGATAAGGCATTGGCTAAATGACTTCCTTTAAGGTTTCTATAACAAAAGACGATTTTCTGAAGAATTTTAGTCAGTTCTGGGCATGAAAAAATTAGCTTTGTCAACGAAGCGTATTCATATATCTTCCACTGCAGTTTTACGGGCAAATCAATGGTTGGAAGAGCGAATTTGCGATAATATTCCGCCTTAAATCCCGTCACTTTTATGTTGCGCCTATCAATTCTTGTTTTCTGAACCATGTATTTTAGATGGCTGATTTCCTTCCAGTTCAACCCGATAATTTCGGTTGCAACGAGGTCTAAAGCCAATGGGCATTCGCTTGCTAGAATAAGGTTCATCTTCACGGGAGAGCCTCGTGTCGGTCCATTTTTCTCCATAGCCGTTAAGGCATCCATTATTGTCACTTTCGGTTTAGCCAACTTCCATAATTTAAACAGAACCTCATCGAGATGGGGGTGAAGAAATATCCTTTTTCTGTCGGGGATTAATCCGAAAAGATTCTTCATCGCCCCACTATATAACGTGAACTCGTGGGTTTTCAGAACTGGCACGTTAATTATTGAGTCAACTTCAAATAACGTTTTAGGAAGAAACAACTTTCTAACTTTAGACACGTCAAAATTGATTTGGACAAGTTTATCCCGTGAAAGATTAAGCACTTTACCTCCAGCCTTTTCAACAGCTTTCCTCATTCCGGTTTTTTTAAAAGCTAGACTACATGAGTAGTTGTATCCGTCCGATTCTCCAACTATAACATCCTCCGCTGTTTCCCTTAACAATTTTACTAAACTGTAAATAAGAAGCGGACTTGTCACTGCTCCATGAACATATTTAGCCATGCACATGTTAGGCTTTACTAGCACTTTGCCCTTGCCCCTGAAACCGATTTTTTGCAGCATCTCCTCTAATTTTTCTGTGAGGTTTTCGCCCTTAACATGCGATATTATAACTTCTTTCTTTACCGCCTTTTCCATTTAGGTACACTTTTCAGCAAGTATACATCCAGGGTCAGAAGCAAGGAAGTTATGGTGATACGCGTAGGCTCTCGCTCTGCATCCACCGCATATATATTTAAGAGGGCATTTTCCACAAGATCCTTTCAAGTTTTCTCTGTTCCTTAAAATTTTAAAAATTTCAGAGTTCAGCCACAAATCTTCAAATTTGTCAGTTTTCAAATTGCCAATTTTTATGGGGAGAAAAACGCACGGATGAACATCTCCTTCAGGGGAAATTGAACAGTAGAGTCTTCCAGCCCCGCATCCGCCGATGAAATCTGCCAAAGCTGCAGCTTTACTGCTAACTTTGCTTGTCTGCATGTGAGCTAACGGAAGAAAAATTTCACCTCGGCTTATGTGCTGATAGTCTACGGCGACTCTGGCAAGTTGAGGCGTTGTCGTCAAAATGGTTACCTTGGAGCCGGACAAAAGCTTGTTTAAAAGAAAGAGCATTACCTCTTCCCTTTCTTCTGGTGAAAGATCCTGCGAAATCATTTCTGCTCCCCTTCCAGTTGGAACAAAATTGAATAGGGCGAACCTTTGTGCTCCAATTTTTTCTGATAACTCCAGAATTTTGGGTATTTCCTTGAAATTTCTTTTTGTGGCTGTAACGGCGACTGAGGCGCATAAATCTTCTTCAACGCAGTTTTTTAATCCAACCATTGCCCGCTCAAAGGAACCTTCAACTCCTCTAAATTCGTCATGGGTTTTCGCATCGCTTCCGTCAATGCTGATTTCAACGTAATGTACTCCGGTCTCCTTTAACCTTCTAGTTGTCTGCTTATTTAGCAGTGTCCCGTTGGTTGCTAATGAAACATAAAGCCCCGAGTCTACAGCATGCTTCGCCACTTCAAAGAAGTCTCTTCTCATTAAGGGTTCTCCTCCTGAGAAAGCGAGAGAAACAACACCAAAATCCGCTAGTTGGTCAACAACGCTTAATGCCTCTTTTGTTCCCAATTCGTCCCGTGGCGACATTCCCGCATTTGAGTAGCAGTGTTTACAGTTTAAATTGCACTTATAAGTGTAGTCCCAAACAACTAGAAAAGGCGCATAAACCGTTAAGGGTTTTTTAACACCAAAATAAACAAAGGTTTTAACTACACTTTTTATACCTCTCCTCGCGTAAGGATCAACCAAAATTTTTTCAACCTTCTTCCTTTCCACCGCCAAGCTTTTCCTTAAAAACTCTATCCAGAAAATTATCATTCGAGAAGGCATGCTGCACCTCTTACATTTTTGCATATCCAAACCCACATATTGGTCCAAGGCGGCGTCAAGCACTTGCCTGCCACAGCCCTCACATTTCTTAAGCGATAACATTAACATCCTCTTGATTAATGGAGAAGTTACAACGGCGTTCCAGAAGTCACTGTATTTTATGGGATTCAAAGGCGCCTTTTCTCCGACGTTGATTAATTGAGTTAAGGTCGAAAGGTTAAAATGTTTTTCTAGATTTCTTTTAATGGAAGACGTGTCCTTTTCGCTTTAAGCCCTTTGAAATTTTCGACACCTACTAATTGAAAGCATGTATTTCTCGGCGTTTTTCAAGTCTTCATAACTGTTTATATTTACAACTGCTTCAATATCCTCCAAAATAACGGTTTCTTCATCCATTTCCTTCTCAAAAATTTTGGCGCCGTCCAAGATGTTAACTCCAGAAACAGCATAAGTCACGCCTTTATATTTGTAAAGTGAAGGGGTGGAAAGTCCAGCTTCCTTACACTTTTCGATTGGAACTAAAACTGTTAAGGCGGACTTTCCGCAAACCTCGTAAATTGAAATACTTTTATCAAGAAAACTTCCTGTTAAGGCTGGCAAATCTGAAGAAACCGTTAAAACCGCGCGATACAATTCTCCTTTTACAATGGCTTGCTTCAAATCCTGATGATATCCTTTTCCATCAGTTCGAATGACCCTTAAACCCTCACGGAGGCACTTTTCCTCAGTTTTTGGCGTGTTAAGGCTTGTTACAACATAAAAATCCGAAACTTTGCTTGCAGACTGAACAGCTCTCACAACCCATTCTAGGAGAGGCTTACCCATAAAAAGGGCTAAGGGTTTCTCAACACCTAAACCGAATCTTCTACCTTTCCCCCCAGCCATAATTAAAGCCGAAACCTTCATGAGATAACCCCGCTAGCTATTAAAAGCAAACATAAGGTTCTAACTATTTCATTAGTTGCTCCAAGTGCATCGCCTGAAGTGCCGCCGAAAACCCTCTCCGAAAGCTTCTCCATAAAAAACCCTGCCAAAAAACTAACCAGCAAAAAGAGCAAACATAAAAAGCCGAAAAGAGGGAAAAGAATTAGAAAAGAAATAATATACGACAAAGCGACAAGCTTGTTTCCTCTGTTAAGCTGGACAAATAAGGCACCTAATCCCCCATAAGCCGGTTTTCCAACTAAAGCCAATGAAACCATAGCCAGTTTTGCTGTAACCTCTGCGCAGATTACAGCCTTAAAAATAACTCCTATATCCATTAAGAAAATTCCAACAAAAGCTAAAAACTCAACAAAAACAGCCAAAAAAGCCCCTTTGTAAGTTACAACCCAAGCCCGAGCCATAAATTTCCTCTCATCCAAACTTTTAAATCCAAGGGCATTACCTAAATCAACAAGTCCGTCGAAGTGCTGAAGACCAGTTAAAACAAGTAAAAAAGAAAGTGTTGTCCCTGAAGAGAAAGCCTTCACAAATAAACCTTCTAAACTTCCAAAAAGCGTTTGGAAAATAGGTATAAGAAATGAAAGCAAGGCTATGCACAGTTGAAAGTATACCGCGGCAAACAAACCTATAATTCCTCCCACAAGAGGAAATAGAAACATGTACGTTGCAGAGGTCTCGACAAAACTTTCATCTTTCGTTAATGGAATTATTGTGAGAAAGGCTACTAAATCTTTAAAAATCTTCAAAGCTTTCATAGCATACCATTAAACCCAACGTAAAACAAAAATATGTGCGTTACTGTAGAAAGATTGCAATCATCAAAGAGGATGTTGATGTTGAAAAACGTGCAAACAGAGTTGAAAGGGACTAATACGCCTTCTAAAAATGCCTTTAAAGGAGTTTTAAAGCTTTTAAGGCTGCCTTACTGGCTAATGACGGGCGGTTTGTCATTATTAATACTTGTCGCTCTTCAACCTAAGACGTTAGATCCTCAAACAATGCTGCTAACTTTTTTCTCGATGGCTTTTATAGGTTCAGCAGGTTTTTCGGTAAACGACTTCTTTGACAGAAAAAGCGATGCATTGGTTAAGCCAAACAGACCTATTCCTGCCGGGGAGATTTCACCTAAAACAGCATTGGGTGTTTCAGTCTTTTTCTTTCTTCTCGGGCTGCTTCAAGCCTTTCTTCTAAATTGGCTATGCTTTCTGATAGTGCTTATTGACTCGGTTTTATTAGTAGTGTATTCCGCCTACATAAAACGAAAATCTGGCTTTCTTTCAAATCTTTTAGTGGGAGGTCTGATAGGGACAACATTCTTGTATGGTGAAGCAGCAGGCTTTGGAGTTATAACCTATGCCTCATTAACCATGTATCCCCTCGTTTTAGGAAGCATTGGCGGAAACATTTTGAGAGATATCCTCAGCTTGGAAGGCGACTCTAAAGCTGGATACCCTACTTTACCGCAGAGGTTAGGAATTGAAAAATCAATTAAAGCAGCCGCTTTCTTCTTCATAGGCTGCGCTGTGCTTTCACCGCTTCCATACTTCTTTCACGTGTTCGGTGAAAAATACTTGGCGCTTATTCTAGTTTGGAGCCTTCTACTGTTCTATTACTCAGTACGGCTTTTGAAATCATCCATTTCGCAAAATGACGTCAGGAGAAATGAACGCATACTAACTATGTCCATGATTCTTTTGCCGTTAGCCCTCATAATCGAGGTAATAGCATGAAAAAAACTGAAAGCATATGCCCAAAATGCCTCAAAAAAATCGAAGCAAAAATTCTTCGAAAGAACGACAAAATAGTGATGTATAAAAAATGTAAGGGACATGGCTCATTTTTGATCCCCCACTGGCAAAGCTCAAAAATCTTTGATTTCGTTAAAAAATTCGACTTTTTCAAGTATTATGAGAAAAGTGCAAATCCCGGCGACAGCGAAAATTGCCCCTTTACATGTGGGCTTTGCACTAACCACTTGTCAAAGACGGTGATTGCAGTTATTGATCTAACAAAAAAATGCGACTTGGATTGCTCCATATGCTTCGCAAGTTTCCCAGAGAACAACGTTGAATATGAACCAGATAAACATGAAATTTTCAAAATGTTACAGTTTTTAAGCCGTATTGATCCAAAGCCTCCAGCTGTATTATTTTCTGGAGGTGAGCCCTTGTTACGGGAAGACCTAAGCGAGATAATTGGGTTTGCGCATGAGTTGGGATTTTTAACCATTCTGGCAACCAATGGTGTTAGAATAGCTAAAAGTCCGAGCATAGCTGCTGAATTGAAGAAAAGTGGGTTAAACATTGTTTATTTACAATTTGACAGCCTAAACGGTGAAGTCTACAAGAAACTGAGGGGAAGAGGGCTTTTAGAAGAAAAGTTGAAGGTCATAGAGATTTGCCGCAAATACGATATTGAAGTCATACTGGTGCCCACGCTTATAAATGGAGTGAACAATAATGAGGTTGGAGAGATAATAAGGTTTGCCGCCGAAAACTCATATATTGTGAGGGGGGTTGTGTTCCAACCAATTGCTTTTACGGGGAGGGCATCAGACGGCTATCTCGTAGACGAGTGGACAGATTACACTTTCGCTGAGGAAGTGGAAAGGCAAACTTCCAACGAAATAAAAGCCAGCGACCTTTTCCCAGTCCCAATTATGACGCCACCCATAATGGTCATGAGGAAATTCATGAAAAAACCTTGGCCTCTGTTTTCGTGCAGTCCCCACTGCGGTATCGTGAATTGGATATACGTCTCCAAGAATGGTCGCCTAATACCTTTAAACCACATTATTAGCTTTGAAAAATTCTTTGGCGAACTGTTTAAGCTGTCTAAATCTATAGATTCGAAGGGAAAAATCCAAATATTGTTAACTCTGTTTTTCGCAGCTTTAAAATCCTTAAACTGGAGTGTGGTTAGAAAGGAGATAGGCATACTCAACTTTTTCAAAACTGTTATGCGAGTTCATGTATCGCCAACTTATAAATCGCTTGGCAACATTAGACGAAGAATATTTCTTTTAGGGTGTATGGCTTTCATGGATAGATACAACTTTGATGTAAACCGCGTTAAGAGATGCGTAATCCACTATGTTACACCTGATTTGAGAATTATTCCTCTCTGCGCCTACAACAACATTTACAGAATCCAAATTGAGAAAGAACATGCTAAAAAAGCTGTTGCGGTTGAGGTTAAACCTCTATAACTTTTATGTTTAAAACGCAAAAATTGTCGGAAAATTCAAACTCACGCGTTTTTTCATCATATATCCACAGTTCAAAAATTAAATGAAAATCACCTGTCTCGTTCATAACTACTTCTATGGGTTTCTCCAATTTCTCTCCCTTGCTTATCACCATATCATAGCTTATGTTGCCTTCTATTGGAAGGGGAATGGATAGAATTGGACTTTTAGTTATTTTAAGTAAAACCTTGCAGGATATATTTCTCCCCATATGATTTTCAATTACAACCCATAGGTGGCATGTATTGTTCTCACCGATGATAAGAAGCTCGGGATAATTTTTTGCCTCTTTCTGCTGGTCAAGTATGCTGAAGGAGATGAATTCGTTTGGTTTCATAAATGCAACATAGCTGTATATTAGAAGAACGAAAGCAATCGCTAACGCAATCGTTATTAACAGCGCGTAATCGTTCTTTTCGTAAAATTTTACGACTCGGATTAGGGTGTCCTTGACACTTTTCTCTATGGTTTTCTTCAATCTCTTATTCCTCTAATGAGAACCTTAAATATTTCTAACCCAGCCTTTATTCGCTTAAGCTTGGATTTGCCGTAGGTTCTTGGTTTGTAAGATGTGGAAACCTCCACTATTTTTAAACCTCTTTTTACAAATTTAACTAACATTTCGGTTGCAAAAGCCATGTCTTCCTCGAATAATTCAATCTTTTCAAGCGCTGAACGCTTTATAACCCTAAAGCCAGACTGACTATCAATAAGTTTTTGTTTATACAGCAGATTGAAAACGAAGGTAATAATCCTATTTCCAACATAGTTTGTTATATCCATCGACTTGTCATATAATCCATTCATCCGTGCACCTAAACATAATTCCGCCTTTTCCTTAATCAAAGCCTCTATAAGCGTATTAACGTCTTTAAGATCGTAGGTTCCATCTCCATCAACAATAACGACCACATCGCCTTTTGCATGTTTTATTCCGGTTTTAAGGGCAACGCCATAACCACGCTTAGGTTCTATTATCAATCTGCATTTTGCGTTTCTAACGATTTCTTGCGTTTCATCTGTCGAGTTGCCATCAACGACGATGATTTCATGAGGATATTTAACCTCTTTTTTTAGAAGTTCTATTGTATGCCCTATGGTGCCTGCTTCGTTTAGTGTGGGAATCACCACTGAAACCATGTTAACCTTTGACATACGCTACTACTCGCCACAATAAACGGATTAGTGTTTTCCAGCGACTACTAAATAAATCCTTCGTAGATTTCAATAAGCCTTTTTACATTCTTGTTCCAGTCATATCTTTCTTCAACAAGCTCTCTGATTCTTCTGCTTTTAGCTGAAGGGTCGCTGTTGGAAAATTCCAATACTGCTTCAGCGATGAATAACGCGTTATCTGTTGGCACTATTCTTCCGCAACTTTCATCAACAACTTCAGGAGCCCCTCCAACATTCGTCGCTATAACTGGGAGGCCGCATGCCATAGCCTCGAGGATAACAAGAGGTAATCCCTCTCCAGATTTTGACGGCAAAACAAACACGTCTGAAGCATTGTAATAAAGCGAGAGAAAAGCGTCGGAAACAAATCCTAGAAGTTTAAAGTTGTTTTCAAGTTTAAACTCATGTATCTTTGAGTTTATTTTTTCAAAGTCCGGTCCGCTTCCAACTACCAAAAAGAGTAAACTGGGATTTTTCTTAACTGCGATTTTTGCACTTTCCAATAGAAGGTCTATTCCGTTTTTGTAGACGAGACGCCTAACTGTTAAGACAATAAATCGATTTTTTGGAAATCCCAAAATTTTCCTAATTTCCGTTTTAGACGCTGACGGTTTAAAACGTTCTATGTCAACCCCGTTATACAGAACTTTTATTTTCCGTTGGTCTGCACCTAGGCTTAAAACGTAATTTAATGTTGCTTTGCTGACGGTTATTATCTTGTCCGATTCTTGTAAAACTCTTCTGCCGACTAAACGGTCATTTAATTTTTCAGCAAAATTCAAAAAGCCTCCATACTTTATGAAGGTGTTATGTTGCGTGAGCACTATAGGCTTGGAATATTTTTTTGCTAGTTTTACGGCGAGGTAGGATGAAAGGTAGGGATGACCGTGCACATGCACTACGTCGCTGGCTTTAATACATTTCAAAAATGTTTCATAGCTGTGGGGTTTCGGAACACTATAAGGTATTCCAACTCTAAAACCAATTTTAAAAGCTGGATAACAATAAACCTTTATGCCGTCAACAATGTAGCTTTTTTCGGTTGTATTGCTCGCATCGCTTGTAAGGATTGTGGGTTTATAGCCCATCCATAGGAGACGCTTACTTTGCTCGTAGACTACCCTTTCTATCCCACCGACATGGGGTAAAAAAAGGTGTGTCACAACGCATATTTTTATGGGCTTCATTTAACACACTAGCGAATTTTACGCTCACCAAGTATAAAGCTTTGCCATGCTTCTTCAAAGATCGACTTCTGTTATATCCAGAAACCAGTAATTATTGACCAACTTCTTTTCGAAACCCTCTATCGTTATGCTTTTTTTAAAAATTGGCCCATCGTATACGAAAGTGTGGTATTCACCCAGTTCCCCGCAAGGATTAACGTTCTTAAGTCGGCTGATGTCTTTTATGAATGCCCTGTCTATTTTACGTCCAATCCAGTTTTCATCGAGAAGGCCTGCTTTTGCCTTTATCACAATGGCTTCAAAGCCTTCATTAACAAACTCCTTAAGTATTTCCAACGAATCCCTGTGCCAAAGAGGTTTTATTAACTCCATATTCAATTCTTTACAAATGTTATCCACCCAGCCTTCATGCGCTGGTATCTCAAAAATGTCGCCTACGATTAGCTTTCCAACTCCCATTTTCTTTAATGCATTCAACGCCTTCCTGAATCCCCGTCCATAGGTTTTCCATGTTACCTTTCTTTGAATTAGCGGTGTGCCAAGCGCTTTTGACTGGGCTAAAATCGTTCTGAAATGGAGTCCATGTGACATGCACCTTCCATTTTTCGACGTAAAAGTTAGAAGATGAGAAACCTTAAGCCCCTCTTGAAGAGATTTGTATAGGGCTAGGCAGCTTTCCTTCCCGCCGCTCCAAGAAACCGTTGCACTCATTTCTCAACCTCAGATAAAGCCTATAGCCGTTAATGCCACAATGGAGAGCAGTGAAGCCATTCGGGTTAATTCGTTCGCGGCTCCCATAACATCACCCGTCACTCCAGTGAAATGGCGATTTGAAATCCAGAGCAGTAAAAACGACGCGACTAGGCTTATGACAGTCGCGATTAAACCAGCGGTTTTTAGCGCGAAAAAGGCTGCCCCAAACGATATTGCCAAAGATGTTATCAATCGAAGCTTTCGATGGTTGCCATGCATGGCATTAACAAAGTAAGTGTTCATTCCTTCGTGGGCTGATTTGCCGCACCAAGCCAAAACAACCATTGCAAGCTTTGCAGAAACTTCGGAGGTTATTAGACTTTGAAGGATTAGGTATTTTTTAAGTTGTGAAATGCATAGAGCTGTTGTCAAAACCGTTATTAGACCTAACATGAAGCCTCCTGTTCCAGTTTGTCTGTCATGCATCGCTTTGATCTTCTTTTCCGGTGGACCTTGACACATTAAGCCGTCTCCAAAATCTAGTAGGCCGTCTGTGTGATGAAGCCCCGTTATTAAGAGGATGAAACCGCACGCCACCACTCCCACTATTAAATTTGGAAGAAAATATGTTAAGGCTTGAGTGAACAGTCCCGCGATGGTGCCGATTAAGGCTCCAACGGCTGGAAACAGATACATGTAGTTCGCGGCGTCTACAAGACAGTCATCAGCCATACCCACCGGAAAAACCGTTAAGAACGCTAATAGATTTTTAATCTCCTTGATCATCGCTTGTCACTATGCATAAGCTGGCTATATGCTTTCTCAATTTCCGATAAAAGCGCGTTTGTTGAAGTAGAACCTGCTGACTTGAGGATCGCGGCTATGCAGGCACCTCCAGCGCCAACACCTTCTTTCACTGCTCCAGCCTCGTAAGCTTTTAGACCTTCAAATTTTGAGCGACTAAAGTCAAGGTTTATGGCCAAAACTGGAACATCAGCAATCTGAGCGATTATGCCGATAAGATCTGCCTTCCCATCCGAAATAATCCATTTTGTGGTTGCTATTGCTGTATTGTCCAAGATTTCAGGGTTTAATGCTTTGATTATGGCAAGTATGGCGCTCATCTGAGTGCCTCCAGCCATTAAAACTGGAACTTTGTCGGCTGCTCCTATGACTAGACCTGTGAAGGCTGGCATCATGGGGTCTCCAACACATGCGATTGCCCTTAAAGGGTCGTGTGCGAGGGCTCCAAATTTTATCCCAGCAGCCCTTAAACCAGCCTTTACTGTTTCGATTTTTAGCTCATGGGGGTTGTTCGGCATGCTGCTGCTAACCTTTCCTTCCGCATCTATGCCCATGGCTAATAAAACGCCAAGAGCCGTTGTTGTTCCGCCGGGAATGCTTTCTCCAACGACAAGGTAATCAACACTTTTGGCCAAGTTTTCTCCCACAATTTTAGCCCTTTCCACGACTTCCTCAACGTTGTCAACGGCGTTTCCAGTTCTTATGTCTCTGCCAGGGCTGCCGCCAAGCTCTATAAAAGGGATTTGAGGTTTAATTTTTAACCCGCCGCTTATAGCGATAGCTGGTATGTCAGCCAGTTTAAGCGCTGCTCTTGTGATTAATGCTGGGGTTGGTATGCCTTCAGGGGTTACTGGAACCCCTGATATGCACTTACATTTTCCAAAAAGGAGAAGCTCAACATCCGCCGGAGGCGTGTAATAGGTTAATTCAGGGTTTTTTCCCGCAGCTGATATTCCCGGAATCTTTGCAGTTTCAGTTACTCCAATTACGCAGGCAAATAAGGGTTTTTTACTTTTCAAGCGTTCCAAAAATGCCCTTCCCTTGTTGACGTTGTAGGCTAAAATTATGTCGTTCAAAGCTGACACTCTCTCAAGTTTTTATGAAGGCGAAAGTTCATTCTCTAAACTCTTTAGAAGCGATGGAACCTCATAATAGTTTTTTACGGTTACAGCTCCGCTGTTCTTTAATTTTATATATAACTCTTCGGCTTTCCCTTTTGTAAAGTCTCTTTGCTGGATTGGCGTCTCCTCAACTATTATCACTTTTTTACCTCTTTCAACTGCATACAAAGCTGCTTCGATATTTTTGAGGTTGCCATGTCCAAAAAATACATTGCTCAATATTATAATGTCCGCTTGGTTTACCATACCTAAATTTTTCTCATGGTTTTCGTTTGTGATGGGAGAGAATGGAGCTTCGCTAACTGTTGAAATTCCAAGCATTGAACATTCCTCGTAGTCGCTGTCTAAAAGGTTCAAGACTCCTGCTGTAATGTAGTAGCCTTTTCTATAAAGAATTTTGATTAAGGGAGCACCTGTTCCCCCGCCTGCTATTACGTGGACCTTAAAGTTTTTTGTTGGGATAATTTCCTGTAGTGGCGAAATGGGAACTATGTATAGAGAGTTTGTGATTGGATGTCTTCTGACAATAACTTCCACGCTGAAGACCTTGCTTACATTCTCTTCGGTTAAAACTTCATCTGTTTTTCCTAGGGCGAAAATTTTTCCTTTATGGAGCAAAATCACGGAATCACAGTATCTAGCAGCTAAGTTAAAGTCGTGGAAAACGGCTAGTGCAGCTATACCTTTTTCTTTGCAGATTTTCCGCAGCAAGTCCATTATTCCAATCTGGTTGTTTACGTCTAGATGTGATGTTGGCTCGTCGAGAAGTAGCACTTTTGGGTTTTGCGCGAGGGCTCTGGCGATCATAACCAGCTGTCTTTCTCCGCCGCTCAATTCGTTTATTGGTTTTTCAGCCAGTTGCCATGTGTTGGTAAGCGTCATGGCTTCTTTGGCAATTTCCAAGTCTGTTCTGTCTTCTCTTTCAAATCTGCGCATATGAGGGTGTCTGCCCATTAGAACGAGGTCTAAAGCGGTGAATTCAAACTCTAAGCTTGAACTTTGGGGGACAACAGCCATGTTTTTGGCTACATCGGAACTTTTCATGTTGTAAACGTCTGCCTCGTTCAACAGCACTGTTCCAACTTTTGGCCTTAATGTTCTGCTTATAGCCCTTAGAAGGGTTGTTTTCCCAGAACCGTTGGGGCCAAGCAGCCCAACAAGCTCTCCGGAGTTAATTGAAAAGCTGATATCTTCTAAAACTTTTACAGAGCCATAGTAGCAGTCTACACCGCACACCCTTAAAATGACCAAGGTCTTTCACCTAAATCCTAATTTTTCCAGTTTTCTTAAGCAAGTAAATAAAGAATGGACAGCCAAGCATTGTGGTGATTATGCCCGTTGGGAGGGTTATGGGTCTAATTACGTTTCTGGCTATTGTGTCGCAGAGTATGAGGATGGTTGCTCCAGCTAGGGCTGAAGAGGGTAACAGTATTCTATGGTCTGGACCCACCAAAATTCTCATTATGTGGGGAATTATTAGGCCTATGAAACCGATTATTCCGCTGATTGAAACAGCAACCGCCGTGATTACGGAGGAAACTATTAAAACTGTTTTTTTAACTTTCTCCACTTCGACTCCTAATTGTTTAGCCTGTTCCTCGCCCAACAGTATTATATTGAAGTCTTTTGCGAACGCGTAAAGAATGATGAAACCTACGATAACCGTTGGAGCAGCTATGTATATGTATTCCCATCTGCTTAGTGAAAAGCCTCCGAGAAGCCACATGTAAACTGCGTGTAAATCTTCCCCAGCGAGGGCCATCATCACCGAAATTAAGGCGGAGAAAAAGCTGCTGACAGCTATGCCTGCAAGCAAAAGTCTAAGCACTGGAAGTTCTGTGCCAGTTTTAGCTATGCCATAGACTAGGAAAACTGTCGATATTGCGCCTATGGAAGCCATAAATGGAATGGCGTATATTGCTCCAAAAAAGCTGAAACCAAGCCTTAATATCATGGCTAGGGAGGCACCGAAACCCGCTCCAGAAGCAACGCCAAGCACATATGGGTCTGCCATCGGGTTTCTAAACAAGCATTGAAAAGCCACACCAGCCATCGACAACGCAACGCCGACGATGACGGCTGAAAGAACCCTTGGAAGCCTCAACTGCACTATCACCGATTCTTCCGCACTTGTCCATTGGACTGAAATAAAATTGTCTAGTGGCGGAATTTGATGCAAAATTATGCTTAAAGCCTTGTCAACAGGTATAGACATTGGCCCTATAGCTGTTGCCACTCCCATGGAGAAAAGCAAAAAGATGGATAGAGAAACTAGGATAAGCGACCACTTAGCAAACCTTTTCAAGTAATTTATCTCGACGCTTGAATTTTCCATGTTTATCTTGGGCACCTAACGTTTTCTGCTGGCAGCATATACTATGATGCATGTAATCGCCGATATAACTGCTATGGCAATTATAACAAGCCATAATGGAACAGGGGCACTCCATAAAGGCGGTTGGCTTTCACCCATAAGCGCAAAACATGCTAAATGTAAAACGAAAGCTTCAACATAGTTTGCATCCTTATTTACTGAGCTAATCAAAGGAAGCCATTTTTCCTCTTCAGAACTCCAGTAATAGATTTTCAAAGAGTCTTCAGGGATTCCAAGGCTAGCCAGCTCGCCTTCACTATAATAAATTCTCAGAACAAGCACTAAACCTTCGGGTGTGCTGCACTCGAGTTCAAGGTAGCTTCCCACAAGCTTCAAACCATCAGAAGCTGCGGGGCCATCCGATGTAACTGTGGCAATTAAGGTTCCATTACCGGTTGCCTTAAAAACGGTGATATCCGCCTTAACAAGACCAGACACATTTAATGTTTGTGTGGAAGTTTTCAGAATCGTTGTGTTTAAGGCTAATATGTTGGACGCGCCGAATAGCTCTGGATGTAAGAAACTGGCTACTGCCTCAAGCCCCATAACTATTCGCGGTCCCGGCCTAGCTATTAGATTTTCATCAAGCAGATAGACCTTGCCATTTTGTACAGCTTTTATTGACGCCCACCCATGCCGCTGCCTCATCTCCTCAAGAGTTGCAAAATGCAAGTGTTGCGCACCGTAAAGGCTTATTATGACGTCTGGGTCTCTGGCTATAACATCTTCATCAGTCGTTTGGACATAGTCTGTTTGAGCGTCGCCGAAAGCATTGACGCCTCCAGCAACCCTTATTATTTCATCACCCCATGTGTTGGGGCCGAAAGTCCATGGCGGCGGATACCAAAACTCAATGTAAACGCTTGGTTTATTAGTAACGTTACTTGTCTTATCCCTAATCTGGATTATTGTTTCATTAAGCTGCGAGGCAAGGGTCTCGGCTTCTTCGATTTTGCCGGTGGCTTGACCCACGAGCCGTATGTCATTTATTATGCCGCTTAGATTTGTTGGTTTTAGAACGATAACATTAATGCCCAATTTTTCAATTGCATCCACGTTAGGATCCCCCGGGCCAAAAAACGAGTACATTAGCACTAGATCCGGGTTTAGGGCTGCAACTTCCTCAGGATTCGGAGTATAAATATCGCTTATTCTCTGTTTAGAAATGGCTTCTGGCGGATAATCAGAGTATATGTCAACGCCCACAATTTTATTACCAAGACCAAGGGCATAAGCAATCTCGGTTGTAGATGGCGCAATACAGACTATCCTCTGCGGAGGACTTGCGATGGTCACGGTCCTACCAATATCATCTGTGACCGTCACTGGAAAGGAGGCATCAGTCCTTTCAATTATGCCTAATTTCAAAACTCCAACTGCAACTATTAGAATTATGGATAAATAGATTAAAGTCGCCTTCTTCATCTCCATCACATTTGGATGGATTATCCGACCAGATTATATAAATTTTGCTCTAAGACATGCGAAAAATTAATCTGGATAGATAAACCAACCAATAAACGCACAAAGTCAACAATGTGAGGCATATGGCACCATTTAGAAGAGTTCCATTTCTGACTTGCGAGGTGAGCCCTCGTAGAAAAGTGAAGATTAACTTGTCTGGCTGCAATTTTAACTGCAGGGGTTGCTTTGCTATAGCAAAAAAGAAATGCGGGAGAAGCATGTCGGTTGAGAAACTTCTCGAATTGTTAGTTAAATCTTGCCGCATAATATACGGAGAATTGGTTGACGATGTACAAATGACAGGTGGCGAACCCCTAACCGATCCGGATTATTTGTTCTCCCTCATCCAAGGGTTAAGAAGTTACGGTGTCGAAAAAATTGGCATATCAACTAACGGCTACATGCTCAACGAGGATGTTGTGGATAAGCTTAGAGCGCTCAGCGTTGATTATGTTAAGTTGGATTTGAAAGCCTACAGCAAAGGTATACACATGTGGTATACTGGTAGAAGCAACGCAAGGGTTTTGAGGGGTGTAAAACTACTTCATGAATATGGCTTGAGCTTTTATGTTCGAACCATAGTGATTCCAAACATAGTGGATGCTGCTGAAGTGGAGAAAATTGCGAAATTCATAAGCTCCATAGATGAAGGCATACCTTATAGGCTATATGAATTTGCTCCGGAGCAGTTGGAATATAAGCTCTCGAGAAAGCCGACTGAAGATGAAATGGTGGAAGCATATAACGCTGCAAGAAAACACCTAAAAAACGTGGAATTTTTCATATATAAGCCTTCGAAGCCTTCCGTTTATAAGACCGCTTATGATCCAAATTACAAGGTTGTGGAAGTTCGAGCTGATGAGCTTTTAGAGACTTTTATGAAAATTGATAAAATAGCAAAATCGGCTGACCCAGAGTGGAACGTTCAATTTTTCACAATAAATCAGATTTTGAAAGAGGCTGCATAAATGCCAAAAATATTCAATGAAATACTAAATCAGTGGGTATGCGTCCCTTACAAACCTAGAAAGATTGCAAGCCTATCTCCTTCAGTCACAGATGCACTAGTCGAATTAGGGCTTATTAGGAAAACAGTTGGAGTTTCCATCTGGTGTACGCCATACTTAAAAGGGGTAAAAAAGCCAGTTTTAGCCTCTGTAGATAAGGCTAATTATAAGCTACTGGAAAAATTGGAGCCAGACATCATACTAACCACCTCCGGCATTCATCTAAAACTGGCTAAAGAGCTTTATTCAAAAGGGTATAATGTGTTTCCCGTACAATTACCTAAAAATGTTTTCGAGATAATCAGCAACGTGCTTATAATAGGCACAATTACAAACAAGCAAAGGAAAGCAAGGGAATTAGTGGCTAACCTAACCCTGCAATTAGAAAAATTAAGAAACACATCGGTGAAGCTTGAAAAGAAACCGAAAGTTTATGCTGAAGTGTGGCCGGATAAATTCTCTATAACTTTTGGAGGATTAACGTTCACCAACGACTTTATACATTTTGCTGGAGGACGTAACATATTCTCCGAAAAACCTCTCGATTATTTTACGGCAGACTTCAAAGAAGTTAAGGCATTAAACCCAGACATCATGATTTTTGTTTTTGAAAACTTGAAAGACATGGAGCAAACCAATATTTCAGTATTAATAGAAAAGAGAGGATGGAAAGATGTTAAAGCCTTTAAAACGGGAAAAATAATAACAGATTTACAAAAGGATTTACCTTTAACCCATTCAGGGCCATCATTTACAAAGACCGTCAATTTGCTACGTGCAAAATTTGAGGAGCTTGGTTGCTAGCAGATTATTTAAGCATGTTCGTAAAAGTATTTCCCAATCGCAAGTGAGGGAAAAGTAATGGAGATGAAATCCAAAAATGATGAGCCGCCATTGCTTAAATATCTTGATGAAAGAGGGATAACTTTACAAGATTTGGTTGATACCGCTTTGGAGTTGTTTGTTCCCCATCCCGGGGTTGAAGACAAAAGGAAAGCTGCAGAACTTCTTAAAGAAGGGTTTATTGAAACTTTGGCTGACGTGAACATCTCTTGCATAGAAGTAGCCTGCTTCTGTTTGGAGGAAGAAGCGAAAAAGGGACTTGTTCCAGGATTAACTGTTGAAAGGTTCACTGGACGACCAGGATTGGTTATGGATGAGCTTCTTGGGATGACCATCGCCAACTACATTGCTGGAGCTCGTGGAATTTTTGAGTTTATAAGATTTGACCAAACAAAGCCTGGAATTTTGAAGAAGCTTGGTCCCATTACTAATGATGCTATTGGAGGGTTGGTTGCCGGGGTTTCTTCAAATATGTATACCAAAGCCTTAGAAAGGGTTAGCCGTGCTGATAGGTTTCGGGAATAAAACATTTGGCACATAAGTTTTTATTGTTAATACGTATGTTGGGCTATTCATATGGATACATTTTGAGGATTCGCTACCTTTATTTATATAGAAGGCATTAAATAGGTTGAAGAAAGCGGGAGAAAAGCCATGTCAAAGAAAGCTCCGTCAAAGGATGATGCGTTAGAAGCCCTAGACTTTATTATTAACGTTTTAAGGGAGCATGAGAAAGATTTAGACCGTCTCATAAACGAGTTGGGCAAGATAACCGAGAGGTTAGGTGAAGCGGGCGAGTTAAGCGGTAAAATAGAGAATGTGGAAGAGAGACTGACAAACCTACAGGGAGAAATATCCAATCTAATCTCTTACCTTTCAACAGCACATGAAGCTCCGAGGGAAGCCGCATCGACGATACAGGCGCAGAAACCTCAGACCGTTGTCGCTGAAATACGGGGTCCACCTGTAATTTTGCGTTGCAAACACTGGGAAGACTTTCAAACTTTAGCCCATCAAGCCCAGACGCTTTCGTTTCTATATAAGGAGGCAGATAAAACTTTTCAGGCGGACGCCCTCAAAAACAACCAGATTATAACTTACAGTGGAGAGTTGCCGAAGCCCACAGTGCTTTTGAAGGCTTGGCTTTCTAAACAGTTAAATGTTCCGGAAGACAGAATTCTTGAAGGCATTTTAGCTGTCGGCTAGGATACTGTTTTAAAGTTGTATGTTCGTGTTATTCAGTAATGTTTTTATATCTGCAGGTGTATTAAGTCTTACGATGCATTATGGGGTTGAGGTTGAAGGCTGAAATAAAGCAGCCTGAATCGGTTTTTCCGTTTTCGAAGCCTTCTCCTTTCTCCTCGATGACGGAAATGGCTGCTTTTCAGCCAAAAAGCGATGAGGACCCCTATTGAGGTTTAATTGTGGATGGAAGGTTTAGGGATGGAGGAGGGTGGAAGAACAATAGAGAGGCTTTATGAAGAGTTTGCTAAGTTTGAGAAGACGATGGAAGAGTTACGTTTTTTGAAGCTTGTTGCTCAGGATTTGAAGAGTTTTAGGAAGATGTTAAGGTTTAGGAAATACGATTGATAAGGCGCTCGCGCAAGTAAAGCCTTTAAGTGTTTCTGTTATTATTCAGTTGGAGACATGATATGGGAAATTCCAAGAGGGAAATTTATCTCTTCAACACTTTAACGCGAAGGAAGGAGAAGTTTGTTCCTATAGAGAAAGGAAAAGTTAGAATGTATTGTTGTGGCCCAACGGTTTACTGGTATGCCCACATAGGCAATTTCAGAACATACATTTTTGAGGATGTGCTGCGAAGGGTTTTGGAATTCAACGGCTTCAAAGTGAAACATGTAATGAACATCACGGACGTGGGACATTTAACTTCCGACGCTGACACCGGCGAGGATAAAATGGAGGTTGGTGCTCAGAGGGAGCGGAAAACTGTTTGGGAAATAGCTGATTTTTACACTAAGAAGTTTTTTGAAGATGCGGAGAGGCTTAACATTCTTAGGCCTACAATGGTCTGTAAGGCAACAGATCACATTGCTGACATGATTGAGTTTATTCGTAAGCTTGAGAAGAAAGGCTACACGTACATAATAGATGATGGTGTCTACTTCGACACTTCGAAATTGGAGGATTATGGGAAACTCACGGGTATGGACTTTGAAAGGTTAAACGAAAGCCTTAAGGCCGGGGCGAGGGTTGAGTTTAACCCCAACAAGAGAAATTTGACTGATTTCTGTCTTTGGCGTTTTTCTCCGAAAGATCGGAAGAGGCAGATGGAGTGGGATTCCCCTTGGGGTGTAGGTTTTCCGGGGTGGCATATAGAGTGCACCGTCATGGGAATGAAGTATCTGGGCGAGCATTTTGACATTCATTGCGGAGGTATAGACCACATACCAATCCATCACACAAATGAGATTGCACAGGCTGAAGCCTTAACCGGCGAGCCTCCGGCGAATTATTGGCTACATGGGGCTTTCCTTGTGTTTGGCAAATCAATGAAAATGGCGAAGTCGGCTGGGGAAATAATCACTGTTCAGACCATTGTGGATGAGGGTTTTGACCCGTTGGCTTTTAGGTATTTGTGTTTGACGGCTCATTATCGGTCGGAACTTGTTTTTACATGGGAAAGTTTGCAGTCAGCCCAGAACGCGTTGTTCACTTTGAGGGAGCATGTTAGAAACTTGGCTGAAAATTTAGAAGATGATAATATTAGCAGAAGCTTGAAGTTTGAGGAGTACTATGCGAGGTTTCTTGAGGCAGTGAACGATGATTTAAACATGCCGAAGGCCTTAGCCCTAACATGGGCTTTGGTGAGGGAGGAGAAAATGTTGACTAACCGTGAAAAATATGATTTACTCATGGAATTCGATAGAATCTTTGCGCTGGACTTGGCGAGAAACGTGCCAAGAGAGAAGAGGCTGCCACCAGAGGTTGAGGAGCTAATCCGGAAAAGGGAGGAAGCCAGAAAAGCTAAGGATTGGGAGACAGCCGACAAGATTAGGGAGCAGCTTAAAGCCATGGGGGTAATTATTGAGGATACGCCGCAAGGTGTAAAGTGGCGAATAGAAAAACGTTAGTTTTCTTTTCCGTGCATGTTCCATTCGGTTGTGGCGTATTTTTCTCTGCAAAGTTTTTCGGCTAACGTTTTCTCGTACGTTGTTAAATCGCTGTTTTCAAGCCTTATTTTTAGCGCCTTCTGGAACCCTTCGATTAGGGCTTCGTGCACCATGGCATGCGGGATTTCTCTTCCAAGTTCCGCCTTTATTGAGGTTATTTTGTTTTTTGCTATGGGCACTATTTCCATGCAGGTTTTTGCCCATGGAACCTTTAGGAAGGTGAACATTTTCTCTAGGTTAACATCCACTAGTATTGTGCCGTGTTGTAGGACTATGCCAGTTTTGTGGCATTGGGCGCTTCCAGAGATTTTCTTGCCTTTTATTGTTAGGTTTGGGCATGCTCTTGCGTTGCCTTCGTTGAAGTCCGCTTTTAATCCTAAGATTTTTAGGGCTTTCACTATTCCATTGTAGATTTTCGTGTAAACCTCTGCTATGTCTTTGGCGTTTAGGTCTTCTTTGTTTGCGATTATGCTGTAGGTTATTTCGCCTTCTGCGTCGTGGTAAACGGTGCCTCCGCCGGTTATACGCCTAACAACATCTACGCCGTGTTTAAGGCAGTTCTCCAAGTGAACTTCATTCTCTATTTTTTGGAATTTTCCAATGGAGACCGCCGACGGGTTCCAGCAGTAAAAGCGCACAGTGTTGGGTGCAAGCCCCTTTATTCTTGCGTTTAAGATGGCTTCGTCTAGTGCCATATTCATGTAGGCGTTGTGGGTTTCAAATTTTAGCAGTCTCCAGCCAGCCATTTGAAGACTTCCGCCTCTAGCCTTAACTTGTCTTTTGGATTTTTGTGTTTTTCTGAAAGCAATGTTGGTTTGGAGCTTTTTCAAGCCAATACGGGTCTCCCTCTCTAGGTTTTCTGCGGCTTATGCTTCGTTCAGTTTAAATATTAGAGTTGTGAATAGACGTAGCGAGAGGAAAATAGAAGCTATGGGTTCAAAGTCTCCTAGGGGCGAGTTCGCTGCAAGAAAACTCGCTGAAAAACGGAAAAAATTCCGTTGGAGTAGCATGTACTATAAAAGGCGCATGCTGGGCTTGGATGTTAAAGCGGACCCGCTTGAAGGTGCTCCAATGGCGAGGGGCATAGTCCTTGAAAAGGTCGGCGTAGAAAGCAAGCAGCCCAACAGTGCCATAAGAAAATGTGTCAGAACACAGCTCATCAAGAATGGAAGAGTTATAACGGCTTTTCTTCCCGGAGACGGAGCCCTAAACGTTGTGGATGAGCACGATGAAGTGATAGTGGAAGGCATTGGCGGTTCCCGTGGAAGAAGCATGGGTGACATTCCAGGAGTTCGCTGGAAAGTCATAATGGTTAATGGTGTATCCTTAAAAGAGCTTGTGCTTGGAAGAAAACAGAAACCAATGCGGTGAGAACTTTGAGCAAAGAGCAGAAAAAGGAAGGAGAAAGTGAAGTAAAACTTTTCGAAAAATGGAGCTTTAAAGAGGTCGAAATCAAAGATTTGGGCTTGCAAAGGTATATATCGCTTAAACCAATTGCGGTTCCCCACACTATGGGACGCCACGAACACAAACGTTTTGGAAAAGCAAACGTAAACATTGTGGAGAGACTTGTAAACAATCTTATGCGTCCTGGGAAAAACGCGGGTAAAAAGGCTAAAGCCATAAACATTGTTAAACACGCTTTTGAGATCATTCATCTGCGTACTGGAAGAAACCCCATAGAAGTCCTTGTGAGGGCTGTTGAGAATTCCGCGCCGTGTGAGGACACTACGCGAATATCTTACGGCGGAATCGTTTATCACTTGTCCGTTGACGTTTCGCCCCAGAGGAGAATTGACTTAGCCTTGAGGCACATATGTGAAGGTGCAAGGCAAGCAGCTATGAATAACCCCCGCTCAATCGAAGAGTGCCTGGCGGAAGAGCTTATTTTGGCGGCTAACCACGACATGAAAAGCTTCGCTGTTTCAAGACGTCACGAACTGGAGAGAATAGCCCAAGCCTCCAGATAGCCTTCGCTACGCTTATTTTGTATGAATTTCAACTATGTCGCCGTCTTCAAGTGGGAAGGTGGCGCCTACTTTTTGGGGGCTGAAAACTAGGCGTTTAGCCCAAACCCTTGCATAGGCGAAATTCTCGCTGAAGTCGCTGTGGATGCTTTTCGCCAAATCGTAAACTGTTGATCCTTTCTTTAAAACGAAGGGTTTCTTCGAAAAATCCTTTTCATTTGGCTCTTTAGTGTAGACACGAATCAAATCCAAAGTTTTGAATAGAGTTTCGCCGATTTTTTCTACACCTTGCCCTGTCCTACATGAAACTGCAATTATTGGAAGTTGACCACCCACATAAGCTTCTAAAAGTTTTAGGTTTGCCTCCGCACCCTCTGCGTCAATTTTATTTGCGACTATGATGGCTGGCTTGTAAGCTGTGCTTTCGAAGATTGCATCTTCAACTTCGTCTAGGGTGGCTTCGCCGTAAATTTTGACAATAGCGTCCGTAACCCTATAGCTTTTGAGAAGTTCTTCAACATCTTTAAAAGTGCAGTCTAAAAGCCTTCCAAAAACGATTATACGCAAGCCTGCACCTATAAATTTACGCTCAATTTCCACACGCGCTTTAGGCATGCTAACTAATATCCGCGTCTTTTCCAACTCACCCATAATAGTGGATAACTGCCTACAAGGGTTCTGCGTCAAATCCACCATGAGCATTAAACCATCAGCGTTTCTAGCCAAAGCCAAAGTTTGAAGCCCCCAGGCTTTTCCGTCTGCCGCCCCTTCCATTAGGGCTGGAGCTTCAACAAGCTGGAATTGAATATCCCCACAGGGAAGCATGCCTGGAACGGGTTCTTTAGTGGTATATGGCATTGGTGAAACTTCAACCTTAGCGTTTGTGACTGCTGCGAGAAGACTGCTTTTCCCTACATTCGTCAACCCTAAAACAACGATTTGGGCTGCCCCTTCCTTTTCAATGAAAAATTTTGGTCCGCCTCTGCCAGTTTTTCTTCGCTTCCCCTCCTCGATTTCCCTTCGCAAAACAGCCATTTGTTTCTTAACCTGTGCACAAAGCTTTGCGGTCCCCTTATGTTTCGGAACAAGGCTTAGAAACTCCTGCATAAGTTGAAGCTTTTCTCTGGGATTTCTCGCAGCTGAAACCTCAGCCCACTTACGCTTGGCTTCAGCAGGCAAAATTGCAGGCATAAATTCGTCCGCTTCCCAAAAACCTAATTCAAAACCAACGCTAATATCCATTTCGAAAAGATAAGGGTAATAGACTGAAAACCTAGAGAGGAAGGAGAAGGCGAAAATAAAAAAGAAAAACAGCAAAATTCCGGAAAGGATCATCCGATTTTAGCGGTGTTTCAACCGCAAAATCTTGATTCTTTACACCTAAAAGTTTTGAGCGCCATTATCATAAACTTAAAATAACTGAATGAACAGTTGTGTAAACGAATCCACTAAAAATAGGGAAAATTTGAAGTATGAGAGTATGGAGGAAAAAGAATGAGTAGACCAGAAAAACCCCACTTAAACCTAGTGATAATGGGGCATGTTGACCATGGAAAGTCGACAACAACGGGGCACATGCTTTACTTAGCTGGGGCTGTTGACGAAAGAACAGTAAAAGCCTACGAGGAAGAAGCGCGGAAACTTGGCAAGGAAACCTTCAAGTACGCATGGATTCTCGACAACC
>FMJZ01022923.1_pt1 | contig 28122 bp, 23 predicted proteins | sample 1987881 | NCBI WGS metagenome assembly FMJZ01 (sample SAMEA4378227, study PRJEB15110) | soil metagenome | biome: soil; feature: Field; material: Soil | place: India | collected 2015-03-11 | depth 0 m
GCTTTTTTTACTCTTAAGAATGTAAAATTTTTGTTAAATCTTAAGACTCAACATTATAAATCAATTAAATATAGCTAGCAAAGATTTAAATATTATATAAAACAATGAATTCAAAAAAGCCAAAAATTTAACCTTGAATTAATTAATTAGAAAAAAATCTGAAAGTTTTTTGTGTTTCTGAATAACAAAATGCATTTCTTCCTAATCACTTAACGAAATTCTATTTTGTGATTCATACAATCCTAAGAACACTTTCTTATTATCACAAAATGATATCTCAATCATATTGAATAAATAATAAAGAAAAAAACAATGTAATTAACAAACAAATGCTATTAGAATTACCTAATTAAACTTAAATGATTACAATCAATTATCTTAAAAAATGGTAAACTTAAACCAGATTAAAATCTTTAAAGAAAAAAAGGAAACTAACCATTATTATAGTTATTTTATTATGATTTCTTGCTTCAATTTTATTGAAAAATATAATATTGGAAAAACAAATTGTATGGAATTTTCATAAACTTAGAGTTGGGTTTGAGTACATTTGAATGTTATTACAAATAGAATAGATAAGATTTAATAAAGATAAAACATAATTAATAATACATATTCCAAAATTTCTATTAAGAGAGGATTTTTGTTATATAATGCTTATTGAAAATATCTTGCTATTTACCTTTCAAAGCGTTTGCGCCGCCAACGATTTCAAGCATTTCTTTAGTAATTGCGGCCTGGCGTTCCTTGTTGTAAACTAACTCAAGATGACGAATCAAATCTTTAGCATTATTGGTAGCATTTTCCATTGCCATTCGGCGAGCAGCATGTTCAGCTGCGTTGGATTCAAGCATGATCCTTAAAATTTGATTTTTAACATACAAAGGAATCAAATTATTCAGAATCGTTGCCTGATCGGGTTCAAAAATATAAAGCAGATTGAATTTCTCTTTCTCGGGTTGGCTATCTTCCGCCTTATTTTTAGCTTTGAAATAACTTTCAAACTTTTCCTCTTTTTCGAACGGCAAAAAATTAAAAACTTTTGGCACTTGCATCAAAATATTTTTAAACTCGTTAAACAAGAAAAAAACTTTGTCGAATTTCCTTTCGACAAAGCCAGTGATAAGGAAATCTGAAAGTTCATCAACAATTTGATAATCAACTTTACCAGAAATTCCAGAAATATTTTTTATGTATTCTATATTTGGCAACTTAATAGCAGAAATTCCTCGCTTCCCAATTTTAACCATTGATATTCTAGCATTTGGATATTCATTGTGCAATTCATAATCAATGAAACGCGAAGTAAATCGAATTAAATTCGAATTAAAACTGCCACAAAGACCTCTATCAGAAGTAATTACAACAAGGCAAACATTTTCAACTTTTTCCCTCTTCTCCAAAAGAGGATGGAAATATTCATCACCAAATGAACTAATAAGCCTTTCCAAGCTTGATTTTAAAAGTAATGAGTATGGGCGAGCATTTAAAATTGCATCTTGTGCCCTTTTTAACTTCGCTGAAGAAACCATTCTCATTGCTTGCGTAATTTTGGCAGTGCTTGCAACTGCGCCCATCCTTCGTTTGAGGTCTCTAAGAGTTGCCATATAAAATTCCTACAAATATTTCCATTCCCTTAAAAGATAATTATTTATGTAGTCGTAAACTCCATCTTCAAGAGGAGTGAATTCAAATTTGCCAATTTTTCCAAGCAGCTTATCCATTTTTGCTTGAGTAAAATTCTGATATTGGTTTACAATTTCCGCTGGCATGTCTACGAATTCAATGCAAGGTGATATTTTCAAGGCATTGAAAACCGAGTAAGCAAGAGAATTCCAACTTCTAGCATCCCCAGTTCCAATGTTATAAATGCCTTTCAAACTGTTTTCATAAACTTTCCAAACAAGATTGGTTACATCCTTGACATAAATAAAATCTCGCTTTTGTTCACCATCCGCATAATCAGGATGGTTGGATTTGAATAGTCTAATCTTGCCAAATTTTTGTACTTGCAGAAAAGACTTGTAGACCATACTTGCCATTTCACCCTTATGGTATTCATTTGGACCATAAACATTAAAAAACTTCAACCCAGCAAATTCATCAATCAGTCCATTGCTAGCAACCCAGCAATCAAAAAGATATTTCGAAAATCCATAAGGATTTAATGGTTTCAAGTCGTAAACTAAATTATCATCGAAATTAAAATCGCCCGCCCCATATGTAGCAGCGCTGCTTGCATATATAAACCGAATATTCTTTTCTGCAGCATAACTGGCAAGCTTAATACTAAACCTAAAGTTATTGCGGATAAGATAATCTACATTAGATTCAAATGTATTCGTGCAGGCCCCAAAATGAAAAATCACATCAAGGTTAATATTTGTAAATCTCTTAGAATCAAAAAAATTCAAAAACTCATCCTTGTTATAGTAATCTTCAAATTTTTTCCCAACAAGATTCTTCCATTTTTCGGTGTTGGACAAATGGTCAACCACAATGATGTCGAATATACCTTTATCATTTAAAAATTTTAAAAAACACGAACCAATGAAACCAGCACCCCCAGTTACAAGAATCATATTAATTTGTGTTTACTCTTGAAAAACTTCACAAATTCTTCGACAGCGTTTTTCAATTTATCAACAATCTCGTCACTTAAGTCTTTAAACCGGATAATCAGGTCAAGAACATCGTTATGAACGGAATCCATAAATTCAAAGAAATCCTTCTCAAAATCGGAAAGCACTTCTAAGGGAAGATCATCAAGGTAGCCATTGGTCGCAGCCCAGAGAAGAGCAATTTGCTTTTCAACTGGAAGTGGCTGATATTGTTTTTGCTTTAATATTTCTGTCAATCGAGCACCGCGTCGCAATTGTTGCTGGGTAGCTTTATCAAGATCAGACCCAAATTTAGCAAAAGCTTCTAACTCGCGATACTGAGCAAGCTCCAACTTTAGAGGTCCAGCAACCTTTTTCATGGCTTTTATTTGAGCATTGCCACCAACACGCGAAACTGAAATTCCAATGTTCATAGCTGGCCTGATACCAGCATTAAAAAGATTAGGTTCTAGGTAAATTTGTCCATCAGTAATGGAAATCACATTAGTTGGAATATAAGCAGCAACATCACCTGCTTGCGTTTCAATAACTGGCAATGCAGTTAAAGAACCACCTCCAAATTCGTCTGCATATTTAGCTGCCCGCTCAAGCAATCTGCTATGCAAATAAAAGATATCACCGGGATAGGCTTCCCTTCCTGGTGGTCTACGGAGTAGCAAAGATACTTGACGGTATGCAGCGGCCTGTTTAGAAAGATCGTCGTAAATGATCAAAGCATGCATCCCATTGTCTCGGAAATATTCACCCATTGAACAACCACAATATGGAGCAATAAATTGCAGAGGAGCTGGGTCGGAAGCATTTGCAGCAACAACTATAGTGTAATTCATAGCTCCATATTCTTCCAGAGTAGCTACAACGTTTGCAACTGTAGAACCTTTCTGCCCTATCGCAACATAAATACAATAAACAGGTTGTATACCTAATTCTTTTGCTTTTTCGGTATGTGTGAATTTTTGATTAATAATTGTATCAATCGAAATAGCAGTTTTTCCAGTTTGTCGGTCACCAATAATGAGTTCTCTTTGGCCTCTTCCGATCGGAATTAATGCATCTATCATCTTCAAACCAGTTTGCAGGGGCTCTTTTACTGGTTGGCGGAAAATAACACCGGGAGCTTTTCTTTCTATGGGTAAAAACTGATTAGCATTAATTGGTCCTTTGCCGTCGATGGGTTGACCTAAAGGATTAACAACACGACCAAGCAATTCTTTCCCAACTGGAACAGAAGCAACTCTTCCCGTTCGGCGAACAATGTCTCCCTCTTTAACAAGTCGGTCGTCTCCAAAAAGAATTACACCAACATTGTCTTCCTCAAGATTCAGAACCATACCAAAAAGATCGTTGGGGAATTCAACGAGCTCCGAAGCCATAACCTTAGTCAATCCATAGACACGGGCAACCCCATCTCCAACTTGCAATACTGTTCCAACTTCGTAAATTTCCTCTTCTTTTTCGAAGCCGGAAAGCTGCTTCCTTAGTATGGCGGAAACTTCTTCTGGTTTAACTTCAAACATTCTAACCTCTAATTTATTCTCAATTAATTTTAACTGTCGCAACTAACTCTTGATAAAGTGAATCAAGTTTGTTTCTAATTGTAGCATCGAAGACCCAATCTTCTATTTTTATTTTAAAACCACCAATTATATCTTTGTCAATAATAAATGATGGTAAAACTTTTTTACCTGTATTTTCTTCTAATCTTTTAATAATCTTGATTTTAAGTTCATCTTCAAAATCTTTTGCAAAATAAATTTCCACTGGAAGAATATTCTTTAAGCTGTAAAACAATCTTTTGTATTGCAAAACAATATCTCTTATTAAGTAATCACGGTTTTTATCTACTAAAAACAAGAGAAAATTTAGGGTCTCTTTCGAAACCTTGTCCGAAAAAATCTCCTTGTACAACTTTTTCTTTTTTACTTGGGACAAAAGAGGTTTTTTTGCAATACCTTTAAGTTCAGGAACAAAATTCAAAATTTGGTCAATAATTAAAAAATCATTGAAGATTTGCTCTTCAAGATTTTCACTAACTGCGGATTCGAAAATTGCTTTTGCATACCTGTAAGAAACCTTTTGTTCTGCCATAAATTTTGTTAGTTTTTGGGGATTCTATCAATGTAAGAATTTATCAAATCTATATGTTTTTGGTCATCAATTTTTTCCCTTAACAATTTCTCGGTTGCTTGAAGAACCAAACTTGCAACCTCCTTCTTAAGTTCAATAAGAGCAAGCTCCTTAATTCTGTTAATTTCCTTTGTTGCATCATCCAATTTTTCTTTTCTAATTTTTTCTGCTTCCTCTGTGGCTTTTCTAATCAAATCATCAGCCTGTTGTTTGCCTTTTTGAACAATATTCATCATCTCATTATGAGCTTCTTTTAATTTATTTTGCGTTTCGTTCAATAATTTTTGCGCTTCCTGATTGATCTTTTCAGCATTCTTAATATTCATATCAATATATTCTTCCCTTGCCTTTAAAGAATTCGAAATAGGCTTTGCTCCAAACCTGACAAGAAGAAAAAGAAAAATAAGAAAGTTGACGATTGTCCAAATCATCAAACCCGGATTAACATTTACTAAAGAATCCATTTTAAACCCTCATTAGTTTAAATAATAAATAGCCATACCTCGACTCAATGTCTCGGTACGACTATTTATAAATTACTTAATTACCAAAAGCATTGCAATAACGCAAGAAAAAAGAGCAACACCTTCGATAAGAGCCGCAGCAATAATCATTGTAGTTCGGATATCGCCAGAGGCTTCTGGTTGACGTGCAGAAGACTCCAATGCAGCACTTGCCAATCTTCCTATACCTAAACCAGCACCAATTACGGAAATTCCAGCACCAATCCCAGCTGCAAGATAAGCACCAAATTTCGCCAAGCTTTGTTCCATAAAATCAACCTCCAAAAAAAGTGATACAAAACAAACTAATTTTATTAATCAATGAACTTCTGAATGTTCGGAGTGTTCTCCAATTGCCAGCCCCGTGAAAACAGCAGTCAAAATTGTAAAAATAAACGCCTGAAGAAAAGCTACAAGCAGTTCCAAAGCATACATAAAAATAGAAAAAGGTACAGATACAACAGCCATTGCAGGTGTTTTAAAATAAAAAATCAACCCAACAAAGGCAAGCAGAATGACGTGACCAGCAGTCATATTTGCAAAAAGACGTACAGTTAGTGCAAAAGGCTTTGTAAAAATTGATATGATTTCGATTGGGACCATAATAAAAAACAAATACCAAGGAGCACCACCAAGCAAATGTTTCAACCAATTCATCAAACCAATTTGTCGAATTGCTGTACCATTAATAACCAATAAAGCAGTTAAGGCTAAACCAGCTGTTGTGCCAAGAGCGCCTGTTGCTGTATGACCTCCAGGAATAAGTCCAAATAAGTTCATCAATAGAATAAATACAAACAAAGTAACAAAATACGGGAGTAATCTGTATGCGGCCCTTTCGTTGGGAATATTCGGTAGGACAACATCGTCGCGGATAAATACAAAAATGGATTCCAAAAGATTTTGGATTCCTTTAGGTGCTGAAACAGGTTTTTTCTTAGCTCTCCTTCCAGCAACAAAAAAGACCACAAAGAGAATTATCATTGCCAACCATTGAAAGCATACCAAACTGGTAACAGAAAGATCGAGAGTTGGTTTCTCATTCAAATTGCTCGACTTCACGATCTGGTGCGTTGTAGAAATAGTATATTTTCCAGCTTCCTTCATTTTTTCAAGATTTGCGTAAATATCCAAGCCAAAATCTTTATCATATAAAATTACGGGTAAATCTACGATGTGTATGTGAAAAAAAGTAAGTTCGCGGTGTTCACCAAGAGTACTCAGCAAAGTTGGAAAGATTTGATGAGGTGGTATTTCACCAGAATGAGAGCTATGTCCAGAACTATTTTGAACGTCCTTTGCGGAAGCAATTAATGCATGCTCGTTGTCCATATGCTAATTTTTAAAATATAAAATTTAATAAAATTACAAATTTAACACTTAATCGTTTTATTTAAATACAAAACTTCTGTAACTATTGCAAAAAAAATTCCGAACATGTACGACAATGCAAATATAAAAGGTTCAAAATTCATAATCTTAAGAAAAAACCAAAGCAACAACAAATTTATTGCATACCTAAATAATATTGAACCGAAAAAAAGTCTAAAGAACATCTTATTAGGCTTTTTTATAATTAATTTGTAAACAAAAATTCCACTCAATAAATTTAAAAAGGCGATTAACCCAGCAAAAAGAATTTCTTTCATTTTCCTCTTTTTTTCAAAGCCCCTCTAATAAATTCGTACATGCCAATAGCACAACCAATAAGTGAAAATATCACCAAGAAAATAGGGCTGCTTTCGAGATACTTGTCCAAATAGTAACCTATTACAACCATCAAAAGAATTGAAACAACCATTTGCCATCCCAAACTTAAATAGGGGGCAAGTTCTTGCAAGACTTTCTTTCCGTATTTGTCTTTGCTCAAGTTAAAACCCAAATTCTTCCAAGATACGCAACAAATTGTCCAAGTATATATTTTTTGCGTAACTAAACCTATGAAAATCTGGAATTAATATCAATTCTCCAAAAGACGAGGGGTTATTTTCTTCAAAAGGGGAATTAGTAATACAGGTGACTTCGTTTGGACGAAATTCATTATCAACATCTATAAACACTGCATTAAAACCAAGAAAAATTGGATCATCGCCATCTAGGGGAATTCCCTCGTATCCAAAAAAAGAAAATGGTACTCTAATTTTAAGAATATAATCCCCATCTTGGGAAGTAAAAAATATTTTAATTTTTTCTACAGCTTTAAGTTGCAAATTGTCTAAAGGTTCAGTTGAATTAACGGCTTCAATATATGGTTGTCTATCAGTTAAGTTTCCTAAATTAATATCAATACTAAATATACCACCATCTGGTTTATTTCGAGGAAGAAATTGGTTGCCAGATTGTTTAAACAACCTTCTTAAAGAGTTTTGAAAAGGCTGAAAATCAAACCAAAGGACAAACTTATCGCCAACACATTTTTCACAATCCTTTGGAACAAAATTATCATCAACAATATTAATGGTGAAGTATAGAAAACTCTGGTCGTAAGAAGACTTAATTTGAAAAGAAGCATCGTTTTCCCCTTTCCAATAATAACTTCCCTTCACAACAAAATCAACTTTATCAACATTTGTAACAATGGGATAACCTTTGAAAGCATATTTACTTCTTGAATATGAAGGTACGAACAAAAAATTTGATTGGTAATTCATCTTATAATTGGACAAAGATTCTATTTTAAAACTACATTCATTTGTTTTGTAATTAACTTTTTTTTCTAAGCCATACCCGCTAAATATTTGTGAATCATACTCTTCTACCAAATAAATTACCCCATTTTCGAACGAATAACTTTTAATTGTCCAAAAATCTTTCTTTTTCTTTTGTGTTATTGAACATTTGTTGTCTCTGATTGAAATTCCAATTTCCAATGGTAATTCAACGTATTCAAATGGTTCAACATAAACGAGCTCCAGATATCCGTCAATATCTATAAATAAATAAACATAAGTGATTTTTCGACCATCCCCTAAAATTTTTATAGAAAAAGCTAGATCTGGATTGTTATCCCCAGAATAATCTCCAACATCCCAACCCCAAATCGTAAAACGAGTTGATTGAGGCACCTTTTTAAATATATCTTCAATCATTTCTTCGTTGAAGTATCTTTCCAATTTTACTTTAAATTCAGAAACGGTCATCCCGCTTTGAGAAAAAAGCAATAAATTAGAAAAAAATAAAAGAGATAATGACAAAAGCAACTTTTTCATTTTCTTTCTTTTTCAATTTGTCTAACTAACAAAGAATGGTCCTCTCTCAACCTTGCTCCAAATTGGGAAACGACGCGGGAGGCTGAAATTGATGCAAGTTTCCCAGCAAAGTCAATATCTTTCTTCTTAATTAATCCAAAAAGGAACCCAGCAGCAAACATATCACCGGCACCAGTAGTATCGATCGCACTCGTTTTAAATGCGGGGAAATAATATTCAGCATCATTTACTACAGCATAAGAGCCTTTCTCCCCAAGAGTAATAACAAAATTCGAAACAAGTTTAGAAATAATGTCGCGAGCACGATCCAAATTACTGGTTTCAGTCAGTACCAAAGCTTCGTTTTCATTGCAGAAAAGCAAATCTATGTGTTTTAGTGCCTCTCTAATTTTATCGTAAAAGTTCTGAATAATAAAAACATCCGAGACAGATAAAGAAATTTTGGTTTCATATTTTTTTGCAATGTCGATGGAAAAGAAAATCGACTCTGTACTTTTAGCAGCTGAAAATTTGTACCCTTCGAGGTAAAGCCATTTTGAATCTCCAATATGTTCGGGACTAACATGTTCAATCCCAAAGTGAGCTGTCGCACCAAGCGAGGTATTCATCGTTCTTTCGGAATCTGGAGTTATCAATACAACACAAGTACCTGTGGGTTCATCAATCATTGGAGCATTTAGATTAATTCCAAGACTATTAAATTCATTGACATAATACCTACCAAAGTCATCATTGCCAACAACTGTGTGGTAAGCTGCTTTTCCTCCAAACTTTGAAAAAGCAATAATAGTATTAGCAGCAGAACCACCACTGCAAATTTTATAATCTTTTCCAGAAAGTTTTTCAAGCAGCCTTTGTTGAAGTTCGGAATCAACAAGTCGCATTTCACCTTTTCTAAGCCCAAGATCCACCAGCTCTTCGAACGAGACTTCATAAAGCAAATCCACTAAGCCATTTCCTAAACCACACAGGTCAATGTTCTTATTAATCATTTTCCTTAAAATTTATTATTTTAGAACTTTCAAACTTAATACAATTGCTTTAATTATTTAGGATGTAGAATTTGGAAACCTTGGTCAACATAGATATATCTTTTTTCTATATTATCAATAAAAGTATTTCGAACCCATTTTTCGACAAAATTTTTACACTTTTAACGATTCAAGAACATTGGTACATTGTTTATGCAATATTAATTTATTTCTTATTAACAAAATTCAATTGGCATGGAAGATTTTTCCTTGTTACATTACTTCTGGCAATATTTGTGGCTGACCAATTAAGTAGTCAATTTATTAAAGAAATTGTCTCAAGAATTAGACCCTGCCACACTTTGACGGATATCCGTTTATTAGTGCCTTGTGGTGGGGGTAAATCATTTCCTTCGTCCCATGCAGTCAACAATTTTGCATTTGCAATTATCCTAGGATCATTCTTTAAAAAATATAAGGTACATTTTCTTGTTTTAGCATCATTAGTTGCAATTTCCAGAGTTTATGTGGGTGTTCATTATCCTTCGGATGTAATTGCGGGTGCATTATTAGGAATTGGGATTGGCTTTGTTTTTGTTTATTTTCATCGTAACTTTGTTAATAAGATTGCAGAAAAATATTATTATAAACAAAATGTATAGTAAAACATATTTTATTCTTGCACTGTTATTGTTATTTGGATGCGGCCGTTGTTCCGAAGAAACTCGAGAACCAGCGAGAAATATAACCAACCCGAACGAAATTATTGTCGGAACTTTTAACATTGAGTGGTTGGGTGATGGTGTAAGCGACAGAATTGAACGAAATGAGCAAGATTACAAAAACATTGCAAAAATAATCGAAGAAACACAATGCGATATAGTGGGTGTTCAAGAGATCGAAAATTTCAATGCACTTGCAAAACTAATTAACTATATGCCGGATTACTCCTTCTATATCACCCGAGACGACGCTCCTCAAAAAGTTGGTTTGATTTACCACAAAAGTTTAAAAGTTCAGCACATTTCGGATTACTCACCTTTGGAAGTAGAGGAAAAAAGAACAAGACCTGGATTAATCGCTGCAGTTAAAAAAGGAAATTTTGACTTCCTTATACTTGTTGTCCACTTCAAAGCTACATCCCGTTTCGATGACACAAAGGAAAAAGTTGAACAAAGTAGAATTTTCCGCGAAAAGCAAGCCAACGTAGTTTCGCTTTGGATAGATTCTGCATTAAATCACAAAAATGAACAAGATTTGTTTGTTGTGGGAGACTTCAACGACACCCCACACAGAAAAAAGTTCAATACACTTATTCCTCTTCTCTCAAATGCCAATGTTATATTCCTTACAGAGCAATTAAAAAGCTGCAAATTCCCTAACGCTTATGTTATCGATCACATTTTGGTGACCAAACAAGTAGCTGAAAGATATATTCAAAATAGTGTTACATTATATAATACCTTCCAGCTGTTCACAACGGAAGTAGCAGAAAAAATCTCCGATCATTGCTTAATTTTTGCACGGTTCGATGTGACTAAACCCGACAATGATCCAAGCAAATATTTTGAAGAAAAAAGTGTTGCAATGAAGAAATAATATGAAATCAATAATAAAAATTTTAATTTTATTAACCTTATTATTTCCATTAAAAACACAATCAAATGATTCGTTAATAATCGTTTTTTCAAAAATCATTGGCTCAGAAAATTATTCTAAATACTGTACCTATTTAAAATCCATAAACCCAAAAGCAAAGTGCATTAATGCCTATGGTCTTTCTTTAAATGAAGTGGAAGAAATTATAAAAAAAGCTGATGGTTTAGTTCTAACTGGTGGTCCAGATGTAAATCCAAGTTTCTACGGCAAGGCTCAAGATTCAAATCTGTGCGAAGTTGATAATTACCGCGACAGCCTTGAATTCAAGCTTTTGGACTTTGCTTTCAAAATGGAAATTCCAATATTTGCAATCTGTCGTGGACATCAACTTTTAAATGTTTATCTTGGGGGAACTCTTTACCCAGATATTCCAACCTATTTTCCATCTGGGATTTCCCACAGATGCGACACCATTCCAAACAAATGTTTTCATATGGTTTATGTTAACAGGGAAAGTGATTTTTTTAAAATGGTTGAGTTAGATAGTTTTCAAGTTAATAGTTTCCATCACCAAGGGGTAGAAAAATTAGCAAAAGGATTGCAACCCACTGCACATTCTCCCGATGGCTTAATTGAAGCTTTTGAATGGGAAAAACCAAATTCGAAGCCCTTTTTCATTGCTGTCCAATGGCACCCAGAAAGACTTGCGCTAGAAAATCCAATATCTAAAATTCTTGGACAAAATTTCATAAAAAAAGTAATTGAAAGAAAATCTTTCAAACTCAAAAGAAATAAAATAAATCAATTTGTCCCAGAATAAAATGTTTGTTTACCTTCTTGGGTTCAAAATTATACCTTAAATTCAAGTTTAGAACCTTACTAATTCTCAAACCGAACCAAATTGAGAACTTTACTCCATTGCCATAAAATGGAACAGTAAACATATATTCAGGGGCAACTATATCAAAGAAATAAATTGCAGAATTGTAGTTAGTGGTTGAAAAGTAATGAATTCTTGCACCAATTTCTTGGGCTTCAAATAAATGATATTCAAGTTGAAATGATGAATGAAAACCAAATTCGCTGGGCTTGTTGTTTTTATTATCGATAAAAACCAAATCCAATCTCGCCTTGGAGTATAGTTTAGTTAATGGAGAAAATGATTTTTCCAACAGTAAATTGTAGTTAACACTTTGAAATGGTATTTGATAAGTTTTTTGAATGTTGTAAATGTAATCTGTTTTTTCTTCTCTTTTAATTTTTGCCCTGATATTAACATTAGCTGATGGTTTTGCTAAAAATTGGATAAATTGCTCATTTCCATAATGAGGAACTTGCAAAAAAGAAATGGGGCTTAATGACTTAAAATAATCAGAGTAGAATTGAAACTTATTCCGACCAATCGAAGTCTCCAAAGAGTAAAAAAATCCAAACTCATTGTTTGGATAGGAATTCTCACCTAACATACTTCCAAAGGGAGATCTGAAATTAGGCGAAAAAAATCGAAAATTTAATGCTGTAGCAAATTTGTTACTTACCAGCTTCAACCCACCGACAATTCCTATCTCCTTACTTTTATCCACACTAATTTCACTCGATAAACTTACCTTATCAGTAAATTTCTGCTCGATGAAGATCGAATGGTAAAAGTTATCAACCCCTTCAATAAACTTTTTACTAGTTGTTTCCATAGGCTTATCGAACTTCAAGTAAAAAGGAGAGTAACCTATTGTTGTGTTGAAAATGCTAGCTATGAATTGAAAATAATAACTTTTTTCATTCAAAACATTTTTCTTTCTTAACTCATTTGGAAACCGAAAATAATCCATTGTGTAAACCGATGTCACTTTACCTGTTATTGTGTCGTATGTTGCAGACCTATTTATATTAGAGAAGAAGCTGTTAAACGAGAGATGAATATTTTCATTTATTCTGAAATTCGATGAAAAGGCAATACCATTTAAAGTTCCATATTCTACAGAAGAAATTAATGGACGAAGGTTACTGGAATTTGAATAAGAGATAGCAACGGGATTCGACCCTTTTTTTAATCCATAAATACCACCCAACACATTACCCCAAAAACTCTTGCAAGTAAACCTCCCAAGAATAATTTTGTAAGATTCGTTGTTAAAGCAACCGTAGTACTTTTGGTTGTCAAAATAAGATTTTTCTCCAATGTCTTTGGAAATCGACATTCCAAAAGAAAAGTCATGATAATTTGCAACAAGGCCTTGATAAGAATCAATGTTATCACCAGCAAAATTTGTATCTTTTTCCAATTTTGAATAAATCCTTGATTTCAAAGTTATCGAAGGTCCATTCTTTTTCAGATTTCCTTCGAAAATTTGATTCGAAGGTTTTGCACATAATTTTAATAACTCACATTGCGAAACAAGTAAGTTTAATGAATCACATATTTCATCAAGTGTAAGATTTCTTTTATTCAACGACACAATACGACTTGCAGTTTTGCTACTAACACCAAGAATTTCGACCAATCTATTCACATTTTCCTTTGTTAATTCTATAGGTTGTTTCGAAAAAATTTCAATTTCATCTATGGTATGAGTTTTCCCAGTTTCTTCGTAGAAAAGTTCTAATAATTCTTGTATCTCATGCTGGGAGAAAGATTTTTGAAAAACCAATAGTATTGCAAAAATTAATATAAAAACACTTCTAAGCCTCATTGTTAAAATTTTAAAGATAAACATAAAGTCTGCGACAACGAAAGTAAATTATTATATTGTAGGAATATTGATAAAATAATATCGTCCAGGTAGCAACCAAAACCGATTGTAAATGATTGAGGATTTGTTTGGACATTCACATCACAAAATAAACTTTCGAATGGAAGAAAAGTGGCGAATAAATTGTATGTAACAAACTTGTTTAAATAGATGTTTGAAATAAAACCTAATGTTAAAGATTTATAGAAACTATGCTTAATTCCAATCGAGGCCAACTGAAAAGGCGAAAAATCTGAGTTGAATATATTTTTGAAAGAAAAGGCAATTGCAAAATCATCAGTATATAAGTATTCAGAATAAACTGCCCAATTGAGTTTTAATTTTTTACCAAATGATTCAACTGTAAACAAATTTAAAGAAAACGATGAAGCAAAGTTAAATTTTCCCCAAAATTCCCTTTGTAAGTCAAAATTAAATGAAGAATACGAAAATTTTTTTGAGCCTAAATATTCAAGAATTAGTTGACAATGTAAATCGGATGGAAGACTAAAAAAAGCGGAACTTCCAATAGAATTTAATTCGTTTATCAAAAATTTGGACGGAGTAACAAAGAATGTCCCATTAAAACCTGAAATATTCCTTAGGTTCAAAGGATTGCTCAGACAAAAAGGAATGGGAAAAACATTATCAGAACATATTCGCGAAGGAATTACAGAAAAGGGTACTTGTGAAAATGAGAACAACGAGTAAAACCAAAGTATGAGGGTAGTTTTTTTCATACTTTTTGATTAAACAAAATGTTAAATTTAAGAAAAATTTATGTAAATTGAATTTTTAAAATAGCAATGCGATAATGAAAAAATATTGCTTACTTGTTGCAATTCTATATATTGTTTTGTTTTTGGGATCGGAAAATAAGCTCCACTCACAAGAAATTAAAGCTAACGTTACTGTCAATACCGAATTACTATCAATTGAAGCTAAACAATATATTTTTACCTTAGAAAGTGATTTAGAAAATTATATTAATAACCAAAAATTTACCTCTGAAGAATGGGAAGGGGAACCAATACCGGTGGACATAAATATTTATTTGATGTCTGGTGGGAACAATCGCTACTCGGCGAAAATGGTAATCGTCTCGAGAAGATATGTGGACAATCCAGAAAATGATTTACAAGTTAGGGTTCCAACTCTTTTTATTACCGAGACAAACTGGAAGTTTGAATATTCCTACGGTGCTAGCCTAACTTACAATCCAATGAGATTTGATTATTTCACCTCCGTTATCGATTTCTATATGCTACTTGTAATTGGTTTCGATAAAGACACTTATGAAGAATTAGGTGGGAATTCCGCTTTCGAAAAAGCAAGAAGTATTCTTTTGCTTGGTTCCACCCAGCAAGCATCGGGCTTCGAGACAAACGTCGAACCGGGAAGCTTTTCTAAATACAGTATAATAAGAGAATTGAACGATCCAAGGTATTACCCATTGAGGAAACTATTCTTTTCTTTTTATGTAGATGGAATCGATAAACTAGCATACAATAAAACCGAAGGAATGGAAAACATAGAGAAAGTTATTGATGCGATGGCCAAATTCAAAAAGGAAAAAATTACGGAGTCGAGTATACTTATCCAAATTTTCTTTGATACTCATAATCAAACATTGGCAACTATGTTTAACGGTTACAAAAACGAAAACTTTTTTGGGAATCTGATGTACTTGGATCCCAAAAATTCTATGTTATATCAAGATGCAATGAAAGGAAAAATTAAATAGGAGTGTGATATGAAAAACCATTTTACTCTATTATTAGTCGCTTCAATATTAATTTTTGCGTCCAAATTGTCTAGCCAAACATTGATTTGGCAACCTACCGATTTTTCACTTGCTGGAAATGTAAATCTTGTGCATATTGGTCCAAAAGGATTGCTTTTTGCAGGGAGCTTTAACTCAGGTATTTTTGTCTCAACAAATAAAGGTCAGAACTGGGCTACAAGAAACAACGGACTAACAAATCTTCAGGTATTCGCTTTCCTTAATTTTGTAGACACAATTTATGTCGGAACATTAGCTGGAGTTTTTAAGTCAACCAACTTGGGAAACAATTGGGAGGCTATTAACGAAGGTCTTTTTGATACTTACATTAACGCTATAGGATTAACAAGAGACAGGAAGTTACTAGTTGGAACTCTTTATAATGGTTTGTTTATTTCAACAGACTATGGAAGAACTTGGACACAAATGCAAAATGAATTTAAAAATAAGAGTGTGAATTGCATCCTTGCAAAAAGCGATGGTTTCGTTTTGGTTGGAACAACCTCTGGCTTGTACCGAGCTACACAAATGTTTGACTTTTGGGGGAAGGTTGATGCTGATTTGAAAAACAACACAAACATTAATACACTCGCAGTTGATTCATCTGGTATTATTTACGCTGGAACCAATAATGGATACATTTATAAGTCAACGAATAATGGGGTAAATTGGACACAAGTTTATTTCTCACAAAACACATCAATTTATAGAATAACTGTTTCCCCACAAAACTTAATTTACGTTGCAACTTATGGAAAAGGTGTGCTTCGTTCACCAAATGCCGGAGCTTCTTGGGAAGAAGTTAATGATGGTTTATATAATCCCTATGCTACAGGGATAGTAGCCCTTCCAACCCGAGAATTTTTCGCTTCAACATGGGGTAATGGTGTTTTCTATGGAAAGGAATATGAGATTTCCACCATTGCAGAGGGGGAATATTGCACTGGCAACGAAATAATTGTTAATTACAATGTAACAATCCAATTCAATTCAGATAATTACTTTATTGCACAATTATCGGACAATTCCGGTTCCTTCAACAATCCAACCGAACTTGGTCGAATTCAAAGCACTACAAGTGGAACTATCATTGGAAAAATACCAAGTAATATTTCAACTGGTATTCTTTATCGAATAAGAGTTGTATCAACTAGCCCTTCTATGATTGGGGCAGATAATCGGAAGAACATAAGAATTTATAAAGGACTTAGCCCAGTTATATCTGGCAAAGCTTCAGTTTGCGAAATGGATATTGAAAACTACTCGTCCCCAGTAAAACCAGGTATAATAACTTTTTGGACTGTGATTAATGGTGAAATTCTTAATATAGACACTGCCAATAACACTATTAAAGTTCAATGGAGAAATATTGGTAACGGTGAAGTGAAAATTTTCCAAGTCTTGGAAAGTGGAAAATGCTCAGACTCTAATAAAATAACGGTAAAAATAAATCCCAAACCCGGAAAACCGACCATTACCCGAATAGGATACACACTTTACTCAAGTTCTAAAACCGGGAACCAATGGTATCTTTTCGATCAACCGATACCCAACGCTGTAAGCGACTCACTTAAGGTTGACACCCCGGGTTTGTATTATGTTCAAGTCACAAACGAATTTGGTTGTAAATCTGAAATGTCTGAACCATTCGATTTTTACTACAATTCTGTTGAATCTGCAGACCAAGAAATACTTATTTATCCAAACCCTGCCGAAACCAAGTTGTATATTCAAACTCCTGATGATTTTATTAAAATTACTTTAACTGATTTCTTTGGAAGACCAATTAAAGAGTTTAAAAAGGAAATCTTACACAATAATTACATTGATATTAGCGAGCTTACAAGTGGAACTTACTTTGTAGTTGTTTATCTAAATAAGCAAACATACGTGATTAAGTTTAACAAAATATAAATAAACTTATTTAAAAGAAAAGGAGGCTTTCATAAGCCTCCTTTTTATTTGCAAAGATAAATCTTATCTTATTTTTCATATTCGTAATTCTTAATTTCGTTTTCAGAAAAAACGGTCAACTTTTTCTCGACCATTTTATCATAAATCATTCCATTAGCACCAAAGAGTAAGGACTTAGCATCGTATCCAATCAAACGAAGATAGGCAACAAGAAATGCACTTGTTTGCCCAGTATAACAATAAACAACGATTGTTTTGTTTGTTGGCAGAGTTTTCAACTCTGTTTCAGTTTTCAAAGAACTTTTAGGAGTATATTGAATAGCGCCTGGAATATGCCCGGGATCAAGATATTGTGATTCGGGCCAATAATTAACAATATAATATTTGCTTAAATTTTGAAACACTTCATCTGCTGTTATTGTCGCAGAGGAAAACTTTTGCGAAATTATGGTATTCATTCTTGTTTCCAAAATTTCTTTAGCAGTCTTTTTCCCAGTATTAATTACGGGTAAATTACCAACGGGTCCTTTAGGATTTGCTTTTGTCTCGAATTGAGAAGCAAATTTGTTTCCGTTAGCAACAACATCCCGCCATCTTTTAGCAAAATCAGAATGCCATGAACACATCCCAAATTTTAATGAAAAAACATTTTTGAAACCAAGTAACCTTGCCAAGGTAACATAATATCCAGCACTTTGACCAGTGTAGCATACAATCACAACTTTATCGTATTTTGTAACATCGATGCTTTTAATATGATTAATGACATCAGTTTCCGCAACATTTTTTGCACCTTTGATTCGACCAGTGGCAAAATCGTTAGCAGAACGAATGTCAATTACGTAAGCCTTTCCTGCTTCCACATCAGCTTTTAGCGTAGCGGCATCCACTATACTTGGCAAGTCGGTATTAACATAGAACTTACCGTAAGGATTCTCAGACGATTCGAGATATTTAATAAGTACTTCTGCTTCGTTGATTGAAGGTTCGTTTGTATTTTCTGAGCAAGAGAACAAAACAAAAACAACTAAAAAAAGTAAACCTAATTGTTTAAGAAAACGTAAATTCAACATAGTAACCTCTGATTTTGTTTAACAAAACAAACTATTTAAACCAATCTGTTGGCAAAGCTTTATCAACAGTTATTTTTTGGGTAGCATTTTTTTCCCAATCGAGCAAATTCTTTTCAAAAAGGAAAATTTGAGAATTAATCAATGAATCTGCAACTTTGCGAATATGACAATTAGCGTAACATTTTTCGCCATCAGAAACTTTTGTCAGACTAGTCCACCTTTGAATGTTGTGCGGGGTAGCATAATTATACGTCGGTAAAGCATCAAAGTTTGGATATTGAGACAGGCCATATTCAATCCAATTATCATGTGCTGCCAAGGTCCTTCGAACAGTGACATACTTGAATCTTGGCTTATCAGACTTAATTGGATTTAACGCAATTTTAAAATCCAAATAAGATGGGATCCTTGCTCCTAAACCGTGAATATGACAACTTCCACAATTGTTATATTTCTGGGAATGGCAGACTTGGCAACTAAGAGAATCATAATGCATCAAATGATATTTGTTTTTATCTTTGATATTTGAATGACAATTTTCGCAACTTGGCAATTTATCGTAAGCATACCTATGTTCAGGAATAAAACCACTTCCGTGCATTTCGGCACCAGAGTGACAAGTGGTGCAAACCATACCTTTGGTTTGATGAACGTCTGGTTTAGTCCCAGAACCAATTCCAAGAAATGCATGTCCTCCACGAGAAGAATGGCATACAATACAAGTTTTGGTCATGTCCGGTGTTTTAGCAAAATTATGTCCATTGGCTAAGCCACCACCCCCAGCTTTCGGTCGAATTACGTGGCATTCACCACAATTTGCGTGGCAAGTTGAACAGTTCTTTTTGTATCCTTCTTTGTGCAAAGGAGACAGCTTCTCAAAGTCCTTGTAAGTTGAATATCCACTTCGAATAGCTACTTTTCTCATTTGCCCATAACCATTATGAAGGCTTGTTGGAAACTTTTCAACTATCTCTTGGTGGCATTTCTTACACTTTTGATCAGCATGGACTGATGGATGAGCAATAAAGTTACCAGAATGGGCCTTTGTTTTGTCATCTGTCCCATCAACACCATTATGGCAACCAACGCAACCAATCTTGTAATGAGATGAAGACTTAAACTTTTTAAAGCCATCTCCGCCCATAAATACTCTGTCGTAAGGTTCATAATGAGGAGCTTCGCCTCCACACCCGCCAGCAGGGGCGGTAGTATCGGGAGAATAAACTTTCATCAAATGGTCATAGTTAGTATGACAACCTTCGCAGGAAGCAACACTTTTTTGTGGTTCAATTGAATTTTCTTTACAACCAAATACAAAAGCTATTATGCAAATTAACCCAAAACTGACAAATATCCTTTTCACTTTAAATACATATAATTAAAAAACAAAATTACTATTTAGGAATATGAAAACAAAGTGAAATTTAAATCCGTAGACTTAAAAATTAATTTTGTATCAAAATGTTGTTAATCAAAATTGAAAATCTTTACAAGTTTTGACAAGACCTAAGTTTTTTTTACATTTGAATTTTTTTGTAATGCCTATGGTATTAGCAAAAATTTTAAGCATTCTTGGGATAATTTTTATATTTTTAGTTGTTTATCTTATGTCAGAAAACAAAAAGAAATTCCCAATAAGAGTCGTTGTCTGGGGTCTAATCTTGCAATTTTCACTTGCTTTTATTGTACTATATCTCCCTTTTGGGGTAAGCGTATTTAAATGGATGGGAGATAGAATAGCAGAGTTCTTGGATTTTAGTAAGAAAGGTGCAGAATTCGTTTTTGGAAACGCAAGCAAAAAAGAATTCCAAACTACATTTGGTTATCAATTCGCTATAATTATTTCTTCCACAATAATTTTCTTTTCTGCGTTTGTTTCAATATTATATCGATATGGAATAATCCAACGAATTGTATATGCAATGGCTTGGGTAATGAACAAAACAATGGGAACAAGTGGTGTCGAATCGCTTTCAGCTGCAAGCAATATTTTTCTAGGTCAAACTGAAGCACCGTTGTTGGTTAGACATTACCTCAACAATGCAACCCGCTCTGAATTATTTTCGATAATGTGTGGTGGGTTTGCAACAATAGCTGGGGGTGTAATGGCTGCTTACATTCAAATGGGGATATCCCCAGTGATCTTAATTACTGCCAGCCTAATATCTGCACCTGGAAGTCTAATGCTTTCAAAAGTTGTCATTGAACCCAAAAGTTCTGTTAAGGATATCAAAGAAGTAAAGCAGATCTCAGTACCTGAAACAAAAAATATTTTAGATGCAATTACACAAGGGGCTAGCGATGGGATGAAACTTGCTATTAATGTTGTTGCCATGCTAATCGCTTTCATTTCATTGATTGCAATTTTAGATGCATGCCTACAACTAATTCATTATTGGTTAGAACCTATTGGATTGGATTTCCCCAAAACTTTAAAAGAAATTTTTGGCTATCTCTTTTTACCTTTTGCTTACCTCGTCGGGGTACCACCAAACGAAGCATATGTATTTGCAAGCTTGCTGGGAACAAAAATTAGCATAAATGAATTTATAGCTTATGCAGACTTAGCAACATTGATTAATAATGGCAGTATTTCCCAAAGAACTATTAACCTTGCCACATTTGCATTGTGCGGCTTTGCAAATCTTGGATCAATTGCAATTCAAATAGGAGGAATTGGTGCTCTTGTTCCTGAGCGTCGTACAGAAGTTGTCCAACTTGGCTTCAAAGCTATGATAGTCGGTGCTTTGACAAATATTCTCACCGCCACCATAGCTGGAATAATAATATGAAAACAACAATAAAACTTGACGTATAAAAATAAAATAAAAATAATTTATATCAGATGTTTCATTAATTAAACATTAGGAAAAAAGAAATATCTAAATTTTATAAGGGAAGTGAAGACCAACAAGTAAACCTAAAAAAGTTGTATTCTCCGATTCAGTGAATATTATCGTATATTTCAAAGTGCCTCGAAGTTCCAACGAAGGACTTATTTTATATGCAAAACCAACCAACGGAACAAATCCAAATTTGGTCTCACTATCAGAAGAAGAAAAAGCTAAGTATTAAGATTTATAAGAATTAAAGAAAAATAATGCTTCGGCACCAATATATGGTATGAATTGGCTTTGCGAAGAAAAACGGTAATTCAACCCGCCATTCAAAGGAATAGTATTAAATGAAAACTCAACCCCACCTTCGTCTTTACCAAAAGTCCAATACCCAATGCTTCCAGTGATAAGAAGGTTATTTTGAAGGAAATAAGAGAAAATTCCATTTAGACCAAAACCTGCATTTACCATATCAGCAAAATCACCAGTTGGGATACCCAAGCCGATATCAGCTCCTAACATTAATGGTGAAGCGATCTTTCTCTTTGATTGGGTAAAGGATTGAAATGGAAGTACCAACAGCATTCCAAACAAAAGAAAACATAAAAGTATCTTTTTCGTAGCAACCTCCTAAATATTAATAAAATAGAGTAATTACTTTAACCAGAAAAATTTCTGGTATCTAACATTAGTTGGACCTTCAATTCGTATAAAATAAGCACCTAAAGCAAAATTATTCAAAATCATTGGCACCTCCTTTTCAAAAGAATCATTGATAAATAATTCAGTTGCTAATAAGTTATGCCCAAATAAATCAGTAATTACAATTCTATGAAAACCAAATTCTTCAGGAGTAAATTTTACATAAGCAATATTGCTATTTGCTTCCAAATAGACAAAGAAAATAGTGCTTGAATAAGGATCAAAGAGCCTTGGGCCACCACTATTACAAATATTTTTAATGGTCAATTTACCATTTCTTTCCATGAATTTAACGTAACCTTTTGCAGTTTTGGTATTTTCAACAAATATATCAGTAGATTGATTATTTCCCAGCTTCGCCCTAAATTGCAAGAGTGCAATTGCAGAGTCATTGTTTATTGGCCTTAACGGTAAATTTTCTATTAAAATAGTATTTGTTTTATTTTGAATATTAAGAGTACCTTTCTGGGTTGAACCAATAGGTTCCATTAATGTGCAATTAAAAGTAATTTCCGTAGAAATACTTGAATGAAATTCGGTAATATTTTTAACATTTTTCAAATAAATTGGAAGAATGAAGTCTTCGCCAGTGTTTGCTTCAACAATACCAACTGAAATTTCTGCACTTGAGGGCAAAACCTCGAACAGCCCATCTTCTTCAGTGAATGAAATGTAGCCATCGATTGTTTCAGTAGAGTTTACATCAAGCGAAGTTTGAGTAGTACTTGCATTCAACACTTCAAATTGAACCTCTACCAATTTAGTAATTGTAGTAGTAAATGGTATATTATCGAGCAACAAAGTATTAAAGCCAAGGTTAGTTGTTACACTGGGATTCGTTCTAACAAACTTTAACAAATTTTGATCGTAATTAATTCTTGTTCTAATTTTAGAAGTACCAGATTGGTCAAGCATAATTCCGTTTTTTATTAAAATTGGGATTGTGATTATATCCCCAATTAATCCATTATGCTTTTCAATTGCTATTACCGCACGCGAGGCTATCGGATTGCTTGTGAATAAAACAGAATCATAAAAATCGCAAGGTGTACCAGAAAGCCTCAAATAAGCGTTAAGAGTTCCAGAAGTTTGCGGGTTGAATCTAATAGTAATTTGATTTGAAGACAATGGGGGAATGGTCCAAGGTAAATTTGGGGCAATAATTGTCAATTGTGGATCGGAAAAAGAAGCGTTGTTTATTACGATTTGCCTATTTGTGGTATTTCTAATAGTAATAGTTGTGTCCTTTGGTACACCAACTACTCCCGAAATTGGAATTGGTTGCTTATCAATTTTTGGGGCAAGAACTATTGCCTTGAGTTGAATTTTTTTCACTACATTGCAATAAGGTTCCAAGACAATTAAATCCGTGGTGTAGTTGCCCTCAGAAGGAGACTTAATCGACACCTTGATAAAATTAGAAGACCCTTTGGAAATATTAATATTTCCAAAGGGTAAGATACTAAACGGGGGATTAACATTATTACTAAGAGTTAAATCAACATTTCCAGTATTTCTTATTTCTAAATCGAATATAGCATCTTCATTTGGGCAGATGACTCCAAAATCGTATGTTTCCACATTGGTAGTAAATGAATAATCAGCATTGAAAGCTGATATTGGTATTGTATAAATAGGGAAATTTTTAGCGTTGCTTGTAATTTCGATATTTGCAGACAAATTGCCTTTGGTTGTTGGATTACATCTAATTGTTATAACATGCTGGCCATCTGGAGGGATGGAAATTAAGCCAGGATTTGATGGAACAAATTTAAAATCATTTGCATTTGGCCCGGTAATTTCGAATTTTGAAATTTCTAAATTTAATGCTCCTGTATTACGAATTACAATTGAGGTATCGTAGCTTTGGGTTTTACAATTAATTTCTGGATAGAACAAAGAATTGATTGTGGAAATCTCTGGGAATCCGCTACCGCTTCCAAAAATTCGAGATTCAAATCTACCCTTTTGAGTATCAAAAATTAATTTACTTTCCCTGTTCGAAGCATCCGAGGGAGTAAAAGCAATATCAAACTTCAAACAGGAAAGAGGTTGAATTGTGATATTGGTGGTACCCCCAAGTATCCTAAAATCAGAATCATTTCCACCTGATACACGAACAGAATAAATTGTTAAAGGTTCATGCCAATTATTGCAAAAGATAGTTTGTTGGGGTAAGTTTTTAGGTTGTCCAACAACTCCTGAACCGCAATCAACATCCACTGCATAAATCCAACCTGTGTTAATTAGTCCTTCATTCCCTTGGCAGGCAGAAGTTGTGTAATTAAAATTAAATGAATGATACAGTGAGTCGGAGAATGGGGTAATCGAAAGCTTAATAAGTCTTGTCGAATCTTTTTCCAACTTGAATGGGGGGGAAGAACCTCCCCAATCTACTACAGAAACATTGTTAAATGGACTAGTTACACCAGGTGGGTCAATTGTTACAAAATTATTAAGTGCCTTTAATGTAACAGTTTTTTCATAGTTACCGCTTTTATTATAAAAATTAATGTTCCTATCAACTACATCGAGGGAGGGCAATAGCATCTTCGGAACTGTGTAGGAAAATGAATCAATAACAGCAAATGGTTTATAAATAACATTGACATTGCCACCAGAACAGTCGGACGTAAACCTAACTTTACAAGGTGCAGGGGGTCCAATTGTTCCTATAGTATTTAAAATGTTAGAGTATAAATTGGTCAAATCTTCTTGATTCGGAACAGATTGATACGCTTGACCATGAGGAGTTCCGGTGCAAATAGAATTCAATTCAGTTGGAACGGGTAAGCCAAGTGTAATAGCATAAATTGAAACATTATACTTCCGTGCTGAATCAAGTATCTCACCAACCCAAACATTAACTCTACTGGGTGGTGGTGAAGACCTACCTTCGTGTTTACCATCAGTAAGGAATATAATCACCGGTTTATACTTTGCCTTGCGAGCAACTAAAATCGCCCCTGGCCGATTTGTCCAGCTATATAGAAAAGCAGCATTATAATCTGTCCCGGCTCGTGGATTAAGAAGAAATGTATCAAGTCCCTTATTTAACCACCATTTACTATTTGTAAAATCCCTTATTAATTCATTTTCGTAGTCGAAAAGGGTAATTGCAGCTTCCCACCGGGTGCTGTCTTTGGGAAGAGATTGTATTGCATTGCGTGCAGCTTCGCGAACAACATCCATTCTCGTTTTTCCAGGTATTGTGCTTGGCTCAGACATGGAATAGGAAATGTCAATAGTTAAAACTAAAGAAAACTTCGTTTGCCCTACCGGTGGACAAGTAACACTTTGAATAGCACGCGTTATTGAGTTTTCGAGAACTTGCAAGTCATTTACAGAATAGTTTCTAACTTCGTTTCCATCTTTGTCCCAAACTTTAAACTCAAGCATAATCGTCGGGTAAGCTTCGGGAAAAACATCTGAAATGCTAATCCTTTGCGAAAAACCTACCGAAATGGAAAAGGTAAAAAATATAACCACGGAAAAGTAGTATAATTTATTCATCTCCACCTCCAATTTATCATATTAAAAACAAAATTATTCTATGGGAGTTACAATTTCAATATTGACAGTGCGACAATAGAACCTACCCTCGGGTAAATTATTATCATACAATAGACGAGATTCCCCCAAACCCTTAGCAAATTTTGTATCCACTCCAAGAACCTTCGAGGTTTCTATAGCTCTACGAGTAGAAAGTTCTAAGTTTGTTTGTTCACTTCCAATTCTATCAGTAAAACCTTCAATTTTTACAGTGGAATTAGGTTTTATTCTTCTTTTTGCAATTTCAGCAATTTTCAAGTTATCCCCAGTTACCTCCGATTGACCGAAACCAAATAGGATTAAGCTAAATCTATCTATTTGTTTGTCTGCTACTCTCTCAATTATTTTCTTTTCTATTGTCATAATCTCCACTGGAAGCTCAAGAAATTGTGTTTCCCACTTTTTGTTGTCTTTATCGAAGACAACTAATTTGTATTTCAATGGTTCATCCAATTTTGGTGCATTTTGTTGTTCGCTTGCAACATTCCATTCAATTACTCTTGGCACATCACCTTTGCCTTCGAAGACCTTCAGCACACCATTACTTTGCGCAGTAATCAATTGCCATCTATCGATTCCAATTTGAGTTTTTACTTCTGGTTTGAACCGAAAGGTTGGAGGGTTAACTTCACGTAAGGTGTCTTCGACAACTAACGGTTCAAATATTTGTGGAATGTTTGCAATAATTTCAACCCTCCTATTTTCAGCAATTCCGTCGGGGTCATTTGGGTTGGAAGGAATATCGGGTAAATTCTTCGCTACAACTTTTATCCGCTCGGGTTCAATTTTCCAAGTATCAACAAGATAGTTTCTTACTGCCTCTGCCCTACTTCGCGAAAGGTTTAAATTCCCCTTTTCAACGCCTTGGTCGCTATTGTAACCAACGATTGTAAGTTCAGCTTGTGGGAACTGAGAAACCCTTTTACCGACTATGTTTAAAATATGATAGTAAATATCCAATGTTGAAAAGCCATACAGCTTCTTTATAGTAAAGTCTTTGGTTTCATTTGGAGAAAAGAGTTTATACTTTTTGGGAATTTCCGCAGAATTTTCATCAAAGAAAACATAACCAAGCAATGGATGCATTTTGGTGGACAAAAATTCTTCTATTTTTAAAATAGTAACAGGATTTTCATTTCCTTTCTCATCAAGACTTACTGCAACAATAGAGGCTTCAAGTGAGGGTGATTTAGGTGGTTCTGGCAATTCTGCAAGAGGTGGTGTAATTGGCGGTGGAGTTGGTGGTTTGATTACCTTTACTCGCCTTGGTGAATAAACAAACGAGAGGCCACCGACGAATGAATATGCTTTCCATTCATGATTTTGGGCAATTTCGTTTAACCTTCCTCTAATAGTTAGATTTGGTACCATGAATAAAGTATTATTTTCGTTTAAAGGCAGATAGTAATTTAAACCAATCCCCAAACCAAAAAGTAATTTATTTAAATTGGGTATTTTACCTATGGTATGATTTCTTATTCTTGTACCTTCTTGTGCAAAAACCCCATAGGATGGACTTACAATTTCCTCCTTTTGTTCAAATTCATTTTTTAGGAAATAATTGATTGACGGTCCAAAAGAAATTCTTAGGTTAGGAGCCAGTCTATAGGAAAAGAAAATATCTCCAAAAATAGAAAATAATGTCGATTTTACGGAATGTTCAAATTCCCCCCAAACGCCTTGCTGTTGTTGAGTTGAAAAATACTCTTTCTCCTTTTTACTCAAGGTAGCACTCAAATTTTCAACTCCGGATTGAACTTGAAGCGACAAATCCTCAAGAAGAGGAATAGAAAGAATTGGACCAAACAAATAATTAAACCCAAAACCAGTTTCGTAGCGGGGACAACAACTAGGAATATTTGGATAATCAATGCCTTTGAAACTTGCATTATGGAAATTAACTCCTGCACTAAGCCCAAGTCCAAAGGAAAAACGATTTGACCACGGAGCATCAAGGTATTCAGAGGAAAAAGCAACAAGTGAGCTAACATGAGTCAAAAAAAGGAAAATCAATATTTTTTTCATAAAATTGCTCCTTCGACAGCAATTTTTAATATAACATACTTCAAAAAAAACAATCAAAAATTTTCTCAAAAAGAAAATTACAAAAAAACTATTAGAAATCAAAGATACATTAATTTATTATTCTTGAACTGGTGCATTAATATTTTTATAATAACTTCAATGAGAATTCAAGTTATGGAAGTTTTTATTAAAAAACAAATATATTTTTAGTTATTTCTTTAATTGAAATACCATTTCGATTGTTATAAGTTTAATATGATTGATTCAGTTGCCTTGTGTTTTAGTTTTATTTTAAATTCACTTGGGCTTAAAATAAAAAATTTAATGTAACATTGTAAAAAACCAAGAATGGTTTCTAAATATCTAAATTGTAAGTATCTAGGAAATAATTGCCCAAAGGATTTTAAAAGAAAGTAAATAAAAATATTATTTTCAAATTTGGTAATTTGCCTTTTTAAATATGTGTAAAATGGACTT
>FMJZ01020537.1_pt1 | contig 28084 bp, 28 predicted proteins | sample 1987881 | NCBI WGS metagenome assembly FMJZ01 (sample SAMEA4378227, study PRJEB15110) | soil metagenome | biome: soil; feature: Field; material: Soil | place: India | collected 2015-03-11 | depth 0 m
TCTGAGTCAAATAATTAAAATAATTGATGGCACTGTTTCTAAAACATGGAATATCTAAAGAGGATAAAATCCTCTCCAATTGTGGCTTTTGCCGTTTTGAGCGCGTTCTATGCCTGCGAAAAGGGCTGTCAAGCTGCTGGCGATCGCTTGCCAATCCTTTGGCTCATACGCTATATTAAATAAGCTGGAGCAACGCGGGGTAGAGCAGTCTGGTAGCTCGTCGGGCTCATAACCCGAAGGTCCATGGTTCAAATCCATGCCCCGCCATTCATCATGTTTAACCGATTCTGGAGTTTCTTGACTCCCTTTGTTTTTCTCTCTAGCTTGATTCTGGGTACGGCTACGGCGCAGACGGCTCAATACCGCTTGAGTGCGCTGAAGATTGAACTAGCACCTCAAGAACCTTTTACGGTACTGGCGATCGCCAACACGGGGAATGTCCCCCTCGACTTTAAGGTGCGGGTGCAGCAGTGGCAACAGCGGACAACGGGGGAAGATGAACTCCATCTCTTACCCTTAAATAGCCTAGAGCTAGTTGCCTTTCCCAACCTCCTGCATCTGCCCGTGGGCGGCCGGGCGGAAATTCGCATCGGCCATCGCTTGCCTACCACAGATCTGGAGCGGACATATCGGCTTTTGGTGGCGGAAATTCCCCCAGCTCCTAGGGGTCTGGAATCGGAAATGCGCCTCGTAACGGTGCATAGCCTACCCGTATTTATCCAACCAGCGGTGATTCGTCGGCAGGGGCAACTCCTCAATGCCCAAGTGCAGCAAGGGGCACTCCAAGTTACCGTCAGGAATCAGGGCAATGTACATATCGAGGCTGATCAGATCAAAGTGACGGCCTTTGGCGAAAAGGGTCAACGCCTTTTTGAGGTGCACCCAGAACGGGAATATATCCTCGCGGGGGTGACGCGCTCTTTGAGGCCAATGCCCTTACCCCAAGATCACTGTGGAGCTGTGCGAAGCCTACAGATTGTCATAGACATTGCCGCTCATTCACCCATCACTCAGATTGAACGCCCCGCGGGGATTTGTCGTTAGGGGATTTGTTCAACAGCAGCAAAAAGGCGCTGGCGATCGCCCTCTAGGGCTTGATCCAGTTCGGGCAAAAAGTAGTTGTCTGGCCATAGGGACGAAAACAGCGTCACCATCGGCAAATTGTCAATGGCAATGAAAAAGTCCGTGGGTTGAGGGCCGTCAATGTGGCGGCTATTCACGCCAAAACCGGCACGAGTATAGGTAATAGCAACGGCAGGGGCTGCAGAACGCAACCAATCAAGGGGTGTTGGCTGACCAGCCATTGAGCGCACAATCTGTTCCAATTGCTCCGGGCGACCCGACCAAATGGCGGCCAAGAGATCACGGCGGTTGTTGGGGTTATCCCATGCCTTGAGAAAGATTTGCAGCGTTGCAGGAACCTTCAATGTTGTCTCCTGGGGATTGGCCAAGGGGTGCAGCCATGCAGCTAGGGGGTCGGTATCGGGAAGGAGTTCCCCTTGCCACCAGCGCAGTAGGGTTGACACTTGACGCACATAAGCTCCAGAGGGGCGATCGCTGGGAATGTCCTGCTCAAGCTGACGATAACGCTCCGTGACCGCCGTCAGAACTGGTTGATAAAAGGGTGCAAGGGGAGCGACCCGCCAGGCCGGACTGGTGATGAAGAGGGGATAGCGCAGCACCTCAAGGGTGAGGGCTTCGGTTGCAAGTTGCGGTTGATTCTGGCCAATGAGGGCTAACCCTAGCCCCAGAAAATTGCCCCGTTTAGCCGGTACAAGTTGAGCCGCTTTGGCAAATGTCTGTGCTGCTGCGCCAAAATTAGCATCTCGCCAGTAGAGCCACGCCAAGTTGCTATAACCAAACTCTAGGTAAGGAGACAGCTCAATTCCCTTCTCAAAGTTAACCATCGCTGTACGCAAGAGGTTGGTTCGTACTGCGGAATTGTCTGCCATCATGCCTCGCTGGCCATAGTTCCACCCCAGTTGCAGCGGGTAGTAGGGTTCCCAAGGGGCGAGTTCCTGAGCATGGAAGAGCTTCTCAGTAAAGCGATTCCAGTCGGGAGGGGTTTCCAAGAGGGCTAGAAAGCCTTCGCTGCTACTGGCCCAAGCACGGTGAATCGGTGTCAGCCAAACCACCATCACTAGAATGATGCCCAAACCCACGCCCACCAACGAGAGTGCCCAGCGTGCCCGCAACCGTTGGGGAGGGGCTTGCCCTTGGCCTATGCGAATCAGTGTTGTTAAGAGGGTGAGTTCAATCAGGAAGAGGCCCCCAATGCCGACGTTGTCCAGTTGAAAATCCGTAAGACTGAGCACGCCATAGCCCCAAAGAGCGAGGTAGAGGGCGATCGCCAGCCGTTGTTCCCGCTGTTCTAAGTTCGGCCACCAGGGCCGGTAGCGCATTGCCCAATAGACCAGTAGCCCTACCCCCAAGAGCAATACCGCAATACCCCAAACCCCAAGTTCAGCCCAGAGTTGTACGGGGGTACTGTGGAGTTGATAGATCCACTCCGCTTCACGGCCTGCCCAGGCGGGGCAATAGTGCTGATACCACAGGGGCACACTGCCTAAGCCATTGCCCCTCAGAGGATGTGCTGCCCCCATCCGCCAACCGACAATACTGGTAATCCAGCGGTAGGCCAGTTCACTCCCTTGTCCCCCCTGCAAGAGAGCTACTAAGCTGCGTCGCAGGCGATTGTTAGCCAAAGCAACCACCGCTAAGCCCACCAAAGCCAAGACTCCCCACCAAGAGCGACGCTGGCGGCGATAGTACCAAATCCAACCCAGGCCAAGGGGAATGACCATTGCCAGTAAGCCGAGGTTGCCCCCCCGTGAAAAGGTTGTATAGAGGGTGACTAGACCCAAAAGCAGCACCGCAATCCAAAACCGGCGCGATCGCCACCACGGTTGACTCGCCTCTGCTTCTATGGCCAAAAGTCCCACCAACGGTAAAGCCAACAGGAGATAGCCCGCCACGTAGTTTTGGTGACCAAAGGGTGCCCAGTTGCGGAGTTCCAAACTGTCCCCATTTAAGTGGGGCGTTAATCCTTGGGGGGTATCGAAAATTGCCGGGGCGATCGTTGTGCCCAGCCAAAGGCCTAAACTGACAAGAATCACGAGGGCAGTGAGGTAGCCTTGAAAGCGCACCATTTGCCAGCGGCGTTCTGGGGTGCGCAACCAAGCCCCAAGGGGATAAAGCACAGCGATGCCTCCCAAAAGTGCCCAGCCATACCAGCGAGCCTGATGGGGAAAAGCACTCAACGTCCCTGAAATCGCCAATGCCAACAGGAGTAACAGCACCACGCCATCAAAGCCATTTCCCAAAGGCTGCACCCGCCGTTGATAGGCCAACACCTGCAAAAACCAGAGCAGAGGCACCCCCAGCGCGGCCTGCCAAAGCAAAACCCAAGGCCACGCCACCATCAGACTGTGACTATCGGGTAAGAGGGTAAAAAAGGCATAGCCTGCTGCCGTTAGCAGCCCCAGCAGAATGCCCTCTTGTTTAGCCGCCTGTTCACCCCAGTGTCTTGCCATCATGGAAGTCCAAAAATGAGGCCAAAGGTTACCGCACTGAGGTACATTCTGTGCTCTTCTACCATGCTTCCCGATTCTAGCCTACATCTCCCTAGGCGAAGGCTGCCACCACCCGATCCATTGCTTCAACCACATTTTCGCGACTATTGAAAGCCGAAAGGCGCAGATAGCCCTCACCTGCTGCCCCAAAACCAGCACCGGGGGTACCCACGACATAGCAGGTGTGCAGCAATTTATCGAAAAAGTCCCAACTGCCAATCCCTTGGGGGGTCTTCAGCCAGACATAGGGAGCATTGACCCCACCATAGACTTCAAAGCCTGCTTGCGTGAGTTTTTCGCGAATGAGACGGGCATTGTCCATATAGAAGGCCACCAGTTCCCGGACTTGGACTTGACCGGCTTCAGAGTAAACAGCCTCGGCGCCCCGCTGCACAATGTAGGACACACCATTAAACTTCGTGCATTGCCGCCGCTGCCACAGCGCCCAGAGTTCGACGGCCTCGCCACTGGGGGTTTGCCCCTTGAGACCCTTGGGTACCACGGTAAAGGCACAGCGGGTTCCCGTAAATCCGGCATTTTTCGAGAAGGAGCGGAATTCAATGGCACACTCGCGGGCACCGGGAATTTCATAGATCGAGTGGGGGATGGCGGGATCGGTAATAAAGGCTTCGTAGGCGGCATCAAAGAAAATGATTGCTTTATGGGCACGCGCATAGTCCACCCACGCCTGTAAATGCTCCCGTGTAGCCACGGCACCGGTGGGATTGTTGGGGAAGCAGAGGTAGATCAAATCCACAGGTTCACTGGGCAGCGTGGCGGTGAAGTGGTTTTCAGCGGTAATCGGCAAATAGACCAGTCCAGCGTACTCCCCGCGTTCATTGGCTTCGCCCGTGTGCCCTGCCATCACATTGGTATCCACATAAACGGGATAGACGGGGTCTGTAACAGCAATGCGGTTGCCGTCCCCAAAAATGTCGAGGATATTGCCCGTGTCACACTTGGAGCCATCGGAGATAAAAATTTCACTGGCATCAATGTCGCAGCCTCGGGCTTGGAAGTCGTGAGCGGCAATTTTTTCCCGCAGCCAAGGATATCCCTGCTCAGGGCCATAACCTTTGAAGGTGGCGCGATCGCCCATTTCTTCAACCGCTTGAATCATCGCTTGGCGACAGGCCGCCGGCAGCGGTTCGGTGACATCCCCAATGCCGAGACGAATCAGGGGGGCATCGGGATGGGCTTGCAAGAATTGATTGACACGGCGGGCAATTTCCGGAAAGAGATACCCTGCCTTCAGTTTGAGGTAGTTTGCGTTAACAAAGGCCATAGTGCTGCTGAGTGAGAAACAGAAGCTCAATATATCAGGATTCGAGAATCCCTTTGAGGCGAAGGTGCGCCAATTGCAGCGCCTCGGGTAATTTTTCGGGTTGAGATCCCCCCGCTTGGGCAAAGTTGGGACGCCCGCCACCGCGCCCACCACAGACTTGGGCGAGTTCCGCCACTAGTTGACCAGCATGAACCCCCCGCTGCACAACATCCTGACTGGCGGCGACTAAAAGGTTCACTTTGTCAGCAGCAGGTTGAGTGGCCAACACCACAGCACCACCGCCTAGCTTATTCAGGAGCCATTCAGCGGCGGTTTTTAGCCCTTGGGGATCCACCCCCGCCAGCGAGGCAATAAGAAGATGGGTATTGCCGACGGCTTCAGCCTGCTCCAAGAGGGCTTGGGTTTTAGCGAGGGCTAGTTCAGCTTTGAGGTGTTCTAGTTCCTTTTGCTGGGCTTTGAGATCTGCTTGGAGTTGGCTAATGCGATCCAGAATCTCCTCCGGTTTGGCTTTGAAGCGATCGCACAACTCGCGGACAATGCTATCGCGCTGTTGCAAATAGTCACGCACCGCCGGTCCAGCAATGGCTTCAATGCGGCGAATCCCAGCAGCCACCCCACTTTCACTCATGATCTTAAAGAGGCCAATTTCAGCAGTGTTGTGGACATGGGTGCCGCCACAGAGTTCCATAGAAACGCCCGGAATATCGAGAACCCGCACCTGCTCACCGTATTTTTCACCAAACATAGCGATCGCCCCCTTGGCCTTGGCCTCATTGAGCCCCATGATACTCGTCTGGGTGGCGTGGCTTTCACTAATCCACGTATTGATTTGATCTTCAATCTGTTGCAGCTCCTCGCGAGTGAGGGCACGGGGGCAGTTAAAGTCAAACCGCAGCCGATCAAAGGCCACCAGTGATCCCGCTTGGGCAATGTTCTCGTCAATCAGCTTTTTCAAGGCCGCCTGCAAGAGGTGAGTTGCTGTGTGGTGCGCCTGTACCCGCCGCCGACAACTGAGATCAATTTGGGCACTCACGCGATCGCCAACGCTGAGGCTGCCCCGCTCCACTTTCCCGTAGTGGACAAACACTTCCTTTTGCTTTTGCACATCGTGGATTTGCACCAGCGCATCACTAGTGGCAAGATACCCGCGATCGCCAATTTGGCCACCGGATTCAGCATAGAAGGGAGTTTCCTCAAGGATCACCTGCACTTCAGTTCCTGCGGTTGCCGTTGTTACTGGATGACCCGCCACCAAAATCGCTGTTACTGTCGTGGTCAAACTAAACTCGTCATAGCCACGAAACTGCGTAGGATGCAGTTGATCCGCTAGGGAATCAATCCCCTCTTGAACGGTAATATCAATGGTTTCGTGAGCTGCTTGGGAACGTTGCCGCTGCTCGGCCATACAGGCTTCAAACTCAGCCACATCCACACCAATGCCCTGCTCGGCGGCAATCTCTTGGGTCAACTCCAAGGGGAAGCCATAGGTATCAAAAAGAACGAAGGCATCGCGCCCCGCCAATTGTGGTTTACTGCGTTTTTTGCCCTTAGCCATCTTCAATGGAGCGAGCATCTCCGCCAAGAGCTTCTCACCCCGATCCAAGGTCTTGAGAAACTGTTCCTCCTCCCGCTGCAGTTCGCTGAGAATCACTGCCTGCCGCTCGCGCACATTGGGATAGACATTCGCAGCTAGCTCAATCGCCACTTGAGCCAAGGCAGGGGTCACCAATTCAGTGATCCCCAACAGCCGACTATGGCGGACAATGCGCCGAATCAATCGCCGCAGGACATAGCCACGCCCCACATTACTGGCGGTGACGCCATCAGCAATGAGATGAACCACGGCACGGGTGTGATCGCCAATCACCTTGAGGGAAGTTTTGGTGCTGGCATTGGCTTTGCGGTACTGAATCCCGGCTCGCTGTGCTGCCGCCTCAATAATCGGGAAAATTAAGTCTGTTTCGTAGTTGTTGGGCACCCCTTGCAGAACCTGCGCCATCCGCTCCAAGCCCATACCGGTATCAATGTTTTTTGCCTTGAGGGGGGTGCGGTGCCCTTGATCGTCTTGGTTCAACTCCATGAACACCAAGTTGTAGAGTTCGATGAACCGGCGATCGTCATCGAGATCAACGTCAGCTAGCCCTTTTTCCGGATAGAAGTCGTAGTAAATCTCAGAACAAGGGCCACAGGGACCCGTTGGCCCCGCCGTCCAAAAGTTGCTCTCCTCTCCCATGCGCTGGATGCGCTCCTTAGGCAAGCCCACTTGGCGATGCCAAAGGTCATAGGCCTCATCATCATTTTCAAAGACGCTTACCAAGAGCCGTTCCGGGGGTAAACCATAAACTGTGGTCATCAGCTCCCATGCCCAGGCAATGGCCTCCGCCTTGAAGTAGTCGCCAAAACTGAAGTTGCCCAACATTTCAAAGAACGTGTGGTGGCGAGCCGTGCGACCCACATTTTCAATGTCATTGGTGCGCAGACATTTTTGGGCAGTGGTGGCGCGGGGCACTTTCGGGGCTTCTTGACCGAGGAAAATCGGTTTGAAGGGGAGCATACCGGCGATCGTCAGCAGCACCGTCGGATCCTCTGGAATCAGCGAGGCACTGGGCAAAATTGTGTGTCCCTTAGCGGCATAGAAGTCAAGGAATTTTTGGCGAATTTGATCACCTGTGAGGGCAGTTGTCGCTGACGCAGAAGGGGACGAGGTCATTGGAGTAAAGTCTCGACGGAGCGCAATAAACGGCAAAAGTACCATTCTATGATACTGGATTGTACTCTGGGAATAAGCACTTCGTGCGGAGTTTAAGGGGGAACTTCAAGCAGTTCACACTGAGTTAAAGGGAGACTGACCCAGTTGCATCCTAGAAACTGCATGGCACGGTCTGCATTGGTTATTCACCGGCACTGCCGATGGGGGTGACGAGCCTTGGTGCTATCTCCTCAAAGGAGGAACAGAAATGACCACTGAAGACAGGGTGGACAGTGTGCCCCGTTTCCTTGATCGCCATCAGGTGAATGCTTGGCATCAAGCCTTGCAATCGATCACTGAAACGACCCTGGCACAACGTTTTGACCCAGAGGCAATGGCTGCCGCCCACCTCTATCCCTCCTCTCTTTGGAGCCGCAGCAATCAAGAGCCTTGGCAACTTCTTTGGCGATCCTAATTGCGATCTACGGGACTTTTTCGCAAACCAGCAAGGGGCAGGGGTACTCATTTACTTTGATTAGCAGAGGCTGGCATCCCCTTGTTGGCCCTATATTTAAGAAAAGGGCTGTAATTTGAGTACAATAGGGTGATGCCAACGGCGGCTTGCCCTGTTGGTACGGCGTTTACCCTAGGTTGATCACTGCCTGCTATGGTTCAAGAGCGTAGTCTGCCCTCTTTGTCCATTCCCCAAACCACGATTACTCGTGAGCAGGGGTTAATGCTTTATGAAGATATGGTACTGGGGCGCATCTTTGAAGATAAGTGTGCCGAAATGTACTACCGAGGGCGGATGTTTGGCTTTGTCCACCTCTACACCGGTCAAGAGGCTGTCTCTACAGGTGTGATCAAGGCGATGCGTCCTGATGATTACGTGTGCAGTACCTATCGCGATCACGTTCATGCCCTGAGTGCCGGTGTTCCTGCCCGTGAAGTGATGGCCGAACTCTTTGGCAAGGCGACGGGGTGTAGTAAAGGCCGGGGCGGCTCAATGCACCTCTTTTCCGCTAAGCATCATCTCTTGGGGGGCTTTGCCTTTGTGGCTGAGGGGATTCCAGTGGCAACGGGGGCAGCATTTCAGACGATGTACCGCCGTCAGGTGATGGGTGATGCTAAAGCCGATCAGGTCACCGCTTGCTTCTTTGGTGATGGTGCCAGCAATAATGGCCAGTTCTTTGAGTGCTTGAATATGGCGGCACTCTGGAAATTACCCATTCTTTTTGTGGTGGAAAATAACAAGTGGGCGATCGGCATGGCTCATGAGCGTGCTAGTTCCGAGACGGAAATCTACAAGAAAGCCAAGGTCTTTGGCATGGTGGGTGAAGAAGTGGATGGCATGGATGTGCTGGCGGTACGTACAGTTGCTGAGGCGGCGATCGCTCGGGCCCGTGCCGGTGAAGGCCCTACCCTGATTGAAGCTTTGACCTACCGTTTCCGGGGCCACTCCCTTGCCGATCCCGATGAACTGCGCTCCAAAGAAGAGAAAGAATTTTGGCTGAAGCGCGATCCCATCAAAAAGCTGGGGGCCTACCTCGTGGAGCAAGAACTGGCCACTAACGAAGACCTGCGTGCCATTGAGCAAAAAGTACAGGCGATTGTGGATGATGCTGTCGCCTTTGCCGAGGAAAGTCCTGAACCTAAGCCCGAAGAACTCTACGACTACATCTTCGCCGAAGAATAACTGAGGATTCAGTCTGTTGACTAGAATAAAAGGAGCTTTCCCTAGAATATTGGCATGTTGTTGACTCCTCCTTTGTTTGCTTGGCTGGATGGCCTTTGGGATGGAGTATTTTCCACCCAAGGAATCATGATCATGCTGCTGATGGGCTACGCAGGGGCGATGTGGCTCTTTTTGTCCAGTGCTCCCAAGGTCTATACGATCATGGTTTCGGATCTAGAACACGCGCGGCAGTTCTACGAGCAGGAGTTGCATTTGCCGATCGCCGATGTGCCGTTGCACTACTACTACAACTATGAGCAAACCCTTGGCGTGGCTTCGATGGATCCCCTCTATGTGCCTTCGGCCTTGAGCTACAGCAGCCCCAAGCGCCCCAGCCCCAGTGATGGTCTGTGGTACCAACTCAAGAAAAATACCCAACTGCACGTGATTAGCGGTGCCAGCAAGGGGGAACGCAACCGTCAGCGCCATGTCTGCTTTGACCGTGAGTGCTTGGACCTCCTGTTGCTGCGGATTCAACGGCGGCAGTTGCGCTACAAAGTGCGGAGCGATCGCCCCCTCAATTTCCTTGTCAAGGACTACGCCGGCACCGTGATTGAAATGGCAGAAATTTCGGCGCGGCCATGACAAATCTCCAAGAACTCCCTAGTCGTGGCCATCTCTTGACAGAGCAGATCAATCCCGCCAGCCAGACTCTGGATCAGCTTACTCCCTTGGAACTGGTTGATCTCTTTAATCAGGAAGATGCCCAGACGCTGCGGGCGATCGCCCAAGCCCGCGAGGCCTTAGCCCAAACCATTACCGCCACAGCAGCCCGCCTCCGCCAAGGGGGACGGCTCTTTTATGTTGGTGCCGGCACCAGTGGTCGCTTGGGGGTTTTGGATGCTGCGGAATGTCCACCCACGTTTTGTACGCCGCCCCATTTGGTTCAAGGCATTCTCGCTGGCGGTGACGCAGCCCTTGTGCGCAGTTCCGAAGGCCTTGAGGATCGCTACGAAGATGGCGCCGCCGTGGTGCGCGATCGCCAGATCACTGCTCAAGATGTGGTGATTGGTATTACCGCTGGCGGAACTACTCCCTACGTTCATGGGGCACTGGATGCGGCTCAAACAGTAGGGGCACTTACGGTGTTTATGGCCTGCGTTCCTTCGGATCAGGTACAGCGGGCTGCCGACATTGACATTCGCCTACTAGTAGGGCCTGAACTCCTTGCTGGATCCACCCGTTTGAAGGCCGGTACGGCAACAAAAATGGCACTGAATATCATTTCCACGGGAGTAATGGTGCAGTTGGGCAAAGTCTATGGCAACCGCATGGTGGATGTGGCGGTCACCAATCGTAAGCTCTTGGATCGTGCCCTGCGGATTCTCACGGATCTCACGGAGATTGATCGTGCAGCAGCAGCAGATCTCCTCGAACGCAGTAACTACCAAGTGAAACGTGCCCTGCTCATGCACTGGACAGGGCTGGATGCCCTTGCCGCTCAAGCCCTACTGGATCAACACAATGGCCAACTGCACGCGGCCAAAAGTGCTGCCCTGAGTCCCTAGATGCCCACTTTGAAGCTGAGACCGCGATTATTGCGGGGTTCCTCAAACTGCCTATAGACTCTTGGTTCTGGGCGGGCAGGCACAGGCGAAATCTCTAGGCTGTTTTCAATCTCTGCTATATTACTTGCAGGTTGGGCGACATTGGGGTTTGCCGCAGGATCGAGTGCCGATCGCAAGTCGGGACTCACTTGAATCCTGCCAATGGCAGCAGAATTAGCAAAGGCAGGTACAGCAGTCAGCGTGCTGGCAACTAGCATCAAAGGGATTGAGGAGAAACGCATAGTAAAGAATCCTCACGGGGGTTAGAAATTAAGGACCAAAGAACCCCTAACTGCGTTGGGAGTATTCTTTATGTTCTCTATTTTAGGGCAGCCGCCTCTCCCTTGGTTGCGGCAAGGGGTACCCCCTGTAGTGGCAAGATAACAATAGGACGGAGAGAGAGGGATTCGAACCCTCGGTGAGTTGCCCCACACAGCATTTCCAGTGCTGCGCCTTCGACCACTCGGCCATCTCTCCAAGTTTAGGCAGTTCTACTATCCTACCAGAAGTCCTGTGTCTCTGCTGCATCCAATTGCCCAAGCCAGTTTTGCCATCATTGATCGCGAGATCGGCACTCATGATTTTGATGCCCCAAGCTATGCAATTTTACGGCGGATTATCCATAGCACAGCAGATTTTGAGTTTAAGAACCTCCTCGAGATTTCGCCGGGGGCGATCGCCCACATCATACAAGCCCTGCGCGCAGGTGTGCCGATTATTACCGATGTGGCAATGGTCAGTGTCGGCATTCAAACGATGGTCAGCCGTACCTTCCAGAATCCGATCATTACCGCCCTCGACGATGGCAGCCACACCGCTCCCGGTCAAACCCGCAGTGAAGCAGGGATGATCCGCGCTTGGCAACAGTGGCCCTATGGTTTGTTTGTGGTTGGGAATGCGCCAACGGCACTCCTTGCCCTGTGCGATCGCCTGCAACAAACCCGTGTGTCGCCGGCGGGTGTCATTGGTGTCCCCGTTGGCTTCGTCAATGTGGTGGAGTCAAAAGCAACCCTTGCCCAACTGCCCGTGCCTCAAATTCGCGTTGCCGGTCGCAAGGGGGGATCGCCTGTGGCGGCAGCGATTGTGAATGCCCTGCTGGAGTTGGCCTATAGTGAGGAGCCAGTGTGACCCCGATTCATGTGGTGGGCATTGGCCTAGAGGGGCTGGCAGGGTTGGGGGAAACAGTTCAGGGCATGATTCGCACAGCGACGCTCTTGGTGGGGAGCGATCGCCATCTTCAGTTGATTCCCCAAGGAGACGTCCCCCGCTTGTCTCTACGAGACTTGAATGCCACTCTCAAGGCGATTCAAACCCACTTGGCAACAACCCCCGACCCCCAAGTGGTGATCCTCACCAGTGGTGATCCTCTGTTTTACGGGCTGGGACGCTGGCTCCTTGAAGTTTTTACTCCCGATCAGTTGACGTTTCATCCCCACCTCAGTGCGGTGCAGTTGGCCTTTAGTCGGCTCAAGCTCCCTTGGCAGGATGCCGTGATCTACAGTGCCCACGGTCGCGATTTAGCCGGATTGGTCCCCCTGTTGCAGCGGGGGGTGGAGAAAATTGCCATCTATACCGATGGCGAGGCCAATATTGCTGCCATTAGCCGCTTATACCAAGCGTTGCACCTGCCTGTGTCCTATCGGGCATGGGTGTGTCAGGCCTTGGGTAGCGAAGACGAAGCCATTCTGCCGTGGGACTTAGCCCAACCAGTGACGGAACTTCCGCCGGTACATCCCTTGAATTTGGTGGTGCTTCTGCGTCAACCTCAGCACCTGCTCCCTCGGGAACAGCCCGTTTTTGGCTTAGGGGATGATCAATTTTTCACCTTTGGCGATCGCCCCAGCCTGATGACGAAGCGGGAAGTGCGAGTACTGGTCTTGGCGGAACTTGCCCTCACCAGCACTGTCGAAACCGTTTGGGATGTGGGCGCCGGCACCGGCAGTGTCGCTGTGGAAATCGCCCGCCTGGTCCCCCAAGCCACCATCTATGCGATCGAGAAAACGGCTATTGGCTGCCAACTGATTGAGCGCAACCGCAAGGCTTTTGGTTTGACCAACCTCATCCCGATCCCAGGGGCAGCGCCCCAGTGCCTCAGTGGCTTGCCGCAACCGGATCGCGTGTTTATTGGCGGCAGTGGTGCCCAGTTACTGGCCAATCTTGACTATTGTTGGTCGCACTTGAAAGCTGGCGGCCGGGTCGTGCTGGCGATCGCCACTCTTGAACACCAAGGCCAAGTTCTCCACTGGTGTCAGACCCATCAAATTAGCCCACAAGTGCTACAGGTGCAACTCAGCCGCTCCGTTCCCTTGGGTCAGGGCCACCGCCTCCATCCCCTTAATCCAGTCACCCTGATCACCCTGAGTCAGGGGTAAAAATAGCCATCGGGATAAACTGTGGTGCGATCGCACACCGCAGCCGACAGATCAACACCCCTTGCCCGAAAAAAATTACACCGCTGTACCTGTGCTGCCGTTAAATCTGCCTGCTCTAAATTCGCCTGTTGCAGATTGGCCCCTTGGAGATTCGCTTGTCGCAAATTGGCATAGCGCAGATCCGCCCCCTGAAGATTGGCGCCTTGCAGGTTTGCCCGTTCCAAATTGGCCGACCGGAGGTTGGTGCGGACAAGGTTGGCGCATTCAAGATCTGCTGCCGCAAGGTTCGCTTGATACAACTGAGCATCCCCTAATTCACTGTGGCGCAGATTAGCGGCTGTCGCTTGAATTCGATTCAACTGGCAATAGGGCAGATAGGCATTCTCCAGATCACTGTCACTAAAATCGGCATCGCTGAGATTGGTGTCAAAAAGACTCAGACCCGTCAGATCGCTGCCGCGAAAATCCCGTTCCCCCGCTGCGTAGGCTGCCAATAGTTCCTCATTGCTGAATTTGGCCATAATGGTATAGAGAGTGTTGTACTGTGACTAAGTATTTCTACCTAAAACCTTTTTGACTCTATGGGAAATTATTGGCCAAGTTCACATTCTTTAATGCTTTCTTAACTTGGTGAGGCACTACAATGGGTGTTCAACCGCTTTCCTTGGCACAGCATTACCACGAACGCACCAAGTACGCCCCTGAGACCTTAGCCCAACAGGCAGCACCGCTGGATTTTAGTCGCCAGCCCAGTCCCTTCAAAACCTATCCTTTTGGTCCGTCTTTCTCCCTCAAGCCGTTTTTAGAACCTGACCAAAGGGCAGCCCACCCCCACTGGCAGCGCCTCTCACAGTTGTTGTACTGTACCTATGGCATTACTGGGGTGGTTCCCTATCCCGATCAGCCCTTTTATATGCGGGCAGCACCCTCTGCCGGGGGGCTGTATCCAGCGGAAATCTATCTCCTCACTCGCAGCGACACCGCCATTCCCGCTGGCATTTATAACTACCAAGTGAAAGACCATGCCCTTGTGCAGGTATGGCAAAGCTATTCCTGGTCAGCCCTACAGGCTGCTTGTCTTTGGCATCCAGCGCTAGAAAGGACACACATTGCGCTGATCGTGACAGCCGTCTTTTACCGTTCCGCCTGGCGTTATGGCGATCGCGCCTATCGCCGCATTTGCCTCGACATTGGGCACCTTTTAGGGAATGTGGCACTGGCCGCCAATATCAATGACTTTCGCGCCCACTTCATTGGTGGTTTTGTCGATGCCCAAATGAATGAACTGCTTTACCTTGATCCAGAACAGGAGGGGGTGTTGGCCGTGGTTGCCCTTGCCAATTTACTCGAAGTGGGTGAAAACTTGTCCACGTTCCCCTCGGTGTTGGCCTCCGCCACCTGCTATGACTATGGGGCGATCGCCAGTGGCGAGCTACTGAAGGCTTACCATCGTGCCAGTGCCCTCACCAATAGTGACATTATCTACAGCATGGCCAAAGTCGAGGAGACCAGTGCCCAAGAGCCGACCGAATCCCCCGCTAGTAAGTACAACTTCCCCTTTGGGCTGCGGGTGAGTCTCAGCAAAACCATCATTCACTGGGAAACCAATCTAGCCGCTCTCCAGCAAACCATTCTCCAGCGGCGCTCGACCCGTCAGTACAGTGGCCAAGGCATTGAGGTGGATCAACTGGCCGCCCTGCTCACCTTTGCCTACCATCCTCAGGACTACCGCGATCAAGGCCTAGACGAAGCCCCTAGTTTCTTTGACCCGACATTGGTGGAAACCTTTATTGCCGTGACGCGGGTCAAGGATCTGGAGGAGGGCTGCTACTACTATGCTGTGGCCGAGCATGAGTTACGCCAGATTCGCTTCAAGAACTTTCAGGAACAGTTGCATTTCCTCTGCCTCCATCAAGACCTCGGTCGCGATGCCGCAGTGGTGATTTTCCATACCGCCAATCTCGAGCGGGCGATCGCTCGCTATGGGGAACGGGCGTATCGCTATCTCCACATGGATGCTGGCCACCTCGGACAGCGGATCAATTTGGCTGCCACCGCTTTGGGGCTAGGGGTCAGTGGCATCGGCGGTTTCTTTGATGATCAGGTCAACGATCTCTTGGGCATTCCTCCGCAAGAAGCGGTTCTGTACATTACCACCGTTGGCAAAGCAGCGTGACCCTCACCACCCGTGGCCACTACAGTATCAAGGCTCTATTGGACTTGAGTTTGTTACCCAACTATGGGCCTGCCTCCGTGCGCGCCATTGCTGAGCGGCAAAAGATTCCTGCCCCCTATCTGGAAAAACTCTTGATTGAATTGCGGCGGGCTGGGTTGGTGCGATCGCTGCGAGGCATCTATGGGGGCTATCAACTCGCCCGTCCCCCGGCCGCTATTTCCCTGCGGGATATCCTTACTGCCGTTGGAGAATCGCCGACCCCCCTGTTTTTGCACCCTCCCCAACCGGAAGATGGCACAGTGGATTGGGTGACCTTGAGTCTCTGGCAACGACTCCACCAAAAACTGCAGGATGCCCTGGCCAGTATCTCCCTTGAGGATCTATACTTTGATGCCCGCAGTTGGCAAGCAGCCCAAGGGGAGGGGGCAACATTTGTCATCTAGGCGATCTAGGCTGAGGGCATCCCAGAGGGGGGGGAGACACCCATGTCGGCACTAACCTACCCCAAAGCGTGGCTGATCATTCGCGAACGTGGTTTGCCGAAACGGGAAGTTATTCTCAGTCCCGATCGCCAGTGGACCATTGGTCGCCAACTTGATTGCAGTATTCTCCTCAAAGATATCTACGTCTCGCGGGTGCATGCCGTCATCAACGCTTTTCTCTTTAAGGGGCAGCCCCTCTATTTCGTTAGTGATTACCACAGCCGCAATGGCACGTTCCTCAATGGCCTGCCGATTCGGCACAGCACCCTCCTCCACCACGAAGATGTCATTACCGTCGGCACTACCCCCATTGTTTTTTACTATCCCGACATGTTTAAAGAAATCTCCCTCCATGAGCGCCCCGAACTGAGCAAATGTTCAACCGGCAGTCTGCCTTGGGTCGGCTAGGGGTTTGACAGCCACAGGGGATAAATTTTATGATGGAAGACTGTTGAGTTTGCACGGAACAGGTTTTCCAAGAGGCACGCATCCCCTCACCTGCACGGCAAGGAGTTTTTGAGTTTCTATGGCATACGCAATTATTGAGACCGGTGGCAAGCAACTGCGCGTTGAAGCCGGGCGCTTTTACGATGTGGAGCGGCTCCCCGTCGAGCCAGAGGGCACAATTGATCTAGAACGGGTGTTGCTGGTGCAAACCGATAGCCACGTCCACGTGGGTCAACCCTACGTTAGTGGTGCGGTTGTCTCTGGTACGGTGATGGAGCATCGTCGCGGCCCCAAGGTGATTGTCTATAAAATGCGTCCGAAAAAGAAAACCCGCAAAAAACAAGGCCATCGCCAAGAACTGACCCGCATCATGATCAACGAGATTCGTCTCAACGGTGAATCCCTAGGAGGTTAACATGGCACACAAGAAAGGAACAGGTAGTACCCGCAACGGTCGTGACTCCAATGCCCAGCGTCTGGGTGTCAAGCGCTTTGGTGGCGAAGTGGTGAAAGCCGGTCATATTCTTGTGCGGCAACGGGGTACGAAGTTTCACCCCGGCGTCAATGTCGGTCGCGGCAGTGACGATACTCTTTTTGCAACGATCGCGGGTGTGGTCACGTTTGAGCGCTATGGCAAAAATCGCAAGCGCGTGAGCGTCTATCCCCTAGCCGAGGGCTAAAACCACTCCTCAATAAACGTTCACAAATTTCACAAATTATGTAATGGGGTCAATCCTTTGGGTTGGCCTTTTTTGTTGTCTCTGCCAATGACATCCCTAGGGGAGTAGTAAGCTGAGTATTGTAAATTTCTATGAATAGCTTGCTTTAAGGTCGAGAAATTGTTAAATTAGATACAGAAACAAATCGTTCATCTCTCGCAGGACATCAGTAAACGCTTTTCAGACCGAGTTTAATTGTCAGCGTTGTACCTTTGCGAGGGACGGAAGTAGGGAAAGAGATCCCGAAGGAACGCGCCTCCATCAGTCCACCTTGTAATAAAAATGGGGCGAAAATTATGACTACTCTTACTTATCGCGGCGTTCAATACAACTACGTTCCTCCAGCGATCAACACCCAAGCAACGGATGTCGTGGCCAAATATCGCGGTAGTACCTATCGTGTGGCTGCTGCGACGAATCCACCGGAAGAATCCTTAAAAGTCATGACCTATCGTGGCGTCAAGTATCAAAAAGGCAAACAACCCGCCGGTGTTCCCGCAGCTCGCTTGGCCGATAATGTGGCTTCTGTGCCCATGACGGCAACAGTTAACGAAATGGCTCGCTTCTTGGCGATGGCACATCATGTGATGATTAAAAGCCGTGAGCAAACCCTCCTCGCGCGGATGGCACAAGCAATCAGCATGCCAGTGACGGCAGCCCACTACTGGAACCAAATCCAAGGGAAAGTGAACCCTGTCTTTGGTGCTACCTACGATCGCTCCCATGTAGCGCTGAGTTAAGGCAGAAATGACACGGGGTTAAACTGTTAAGTTGAGTCAGTAGGAAAATAACGAGGGAGTCAGGTCATCCTGGGCTCCCTTTTGCTTTGGGCATTAAGCCCGCCGATCCCACGGCCCCCAAATGGCAAAGGTCATCCCCGGATGGTAGAGATTGACAAACAGGGTTTGGCCGTCGGGAGAGAAGCAAACTCCCGCCAGTTCTTGATCATTGAGGGCATTGCGAGCAAAGGTGTATAGCTGTCCTTGGGGGGTGATACCAATCAGGCGATTAATGGCATCGTCGCCATCTTCGCAGCAAATGAGATCTCCCCAAGGGGCCATTGTCAAGTTATCGGGATAATCAAGAACCTCTTTGCCGGGGGACTCGACAAACAACTCAATCGTGCCACCATCTGCTGCGGTGCGACCGGGGCGGTATCGCCAGATTTGGCCTAGCCGCTTTTCACCACCACTGGTGGCTGTAAAGTAAAATTCGCCATTGTGGTAGCAAAGACCTTCGCCGCGTACAAATCGGGCTGCCCCTTTGTCGTAGCCCTCATAGCGCACGGTGTCTAGGGGTGGGTCAGGCTGGGTGATATTTACCCATTCCACCTCGAAGGGTTTGCGTAGGGGAAAATCCTGACCGGTGTTGATTTTCGGGTAGCGTTTGATTTTCAGGGCTTGGAGTTGGCCACCAGCGGCAAGGTTAGTGGGTTCCTTGGGAATAAAGCGATAAAAGAGACTATCGCCGCGATCCTCGGTTTGATAGACGATATTCGTTTTCGGATCAATGGCGATCGCCTCATGTTGAAAGCGCCCCATCGCCTTGAGGGGAACTGGCGTCACGGGTCCTTGAGCACTGATCGGTACTTCAAAGTTGTAGCCGTGGCGTTTTTGCACCGGGCCTTGGTTGGCAGGATGTTCGGGCGTGGAAATCGTTTCCTCGCAGCTAATCCAACTGCCCCAAAGGGTTTTGCCGCCACTACAATTGCGCGAGGTGCCCGCCAAAGAAACGTAATGGTTGAGGAGTTGCCGATCTTTGCTCACCACGAGTGTAGTGGTGCCGCCGGGGGCAATGGGGTCATACATCCGGTCCTTGGGAGCCACAACCCCCTGAAAGCCACGGGGTAGCCCCGGATATATCTCATGGTTGCGCACAAGGATGGTCGTGCCATCGGGGCCGGGGAAGGCGGCCATGCCATCATGGAGCGTTGGGACGGGAGTACCATCACTCAGGCGATCGCCCAGCTTTGAGAACACCCGATACTGAAAGCCTGCCGGTAGATCCAACAGGCCATTGGGATCCTTGACCAAGGGGCCAAATCCGGGGGTGGTCAGCGGTTCACCTTGGGCTGCCCGTTGATAGAGAAGCTGTAATCCTTGCGGAAAAAGTGCTGCCCCCATACCAGCGGCGGCGAGGGTGAGGAAGCGACGACGTTGCAAACCCATAAAAAACCCATGTAAACTGCACAACCAGCAGCTAAAAGCCGACCTCTATTGTCTTACTGCAAATCTAGGAAGTTATTCAAGGGAGTTTTGTTGCCGATTGGGGATTGCCTGCTAAAATAAAGTCATAACGAGTTTAGATAAGCCAATGCGAGTTATCGATTTGCCCCTCAATGCCATTCGTCGTCCCCTGATTCGGCAAACGGATCCTGCGAAAGTCGCAGCATTGATGGCCTCCATTGCTGAAATTGGCCAGCAGGAACCCATTGATGTCCTTGAGGTCGAAGGGCAATACTATGGCTTTTCGGGGTGCCACCGCTACGAAGCCTGTCAACGCCTCGGACTGCCGACGATTCGGGCCCGAGTCCGCCGTGCGCCCCGTTCGGTACTGAATCTGCACCTTGCCTAGGTGTCTTGTCAGATTAGCCTCAGTGTGGGATTCTAGCCAATTAGTCCCTCTAGGATAGCGATCGTGATCGGTGTACGCCTTGAACAACTGACCAAGGTCTATCGCGACCGCCAGCGCGGGCATGCTGTCACGGTACTGCAGGGGATTGATTTGAGGGTCGGTGCGGGCGAGTTTTTGGTGCTGGTGGGGCCTTCGGGGTGTGGCAAAAGTACTCTGCTGCGGCTTATTGCGGGTTTGGATGAACCAACCACGGGCACAATTTGGGTGGGCGATCGCGTGGTCAATGGTTTACCCCCCAAAGCGCGGGACATTGCCATGGTTTTTCAAAGCTATGCCCTCTATCCCCATCTCACGGTTTATGACAACTTGGCCTTTGGTTTGCGCCGCAACTCGCAAATGAATGGTCTGTTACCCGCCCCCATCGAGGCCACTTTAACGCGCTGGACGCGATCGCTCCCCCAGGGGATGCAACTGTCTTTTCCCCGCGAACGCATGATTCACCAGCGGGTGATGCAGATTGCGGAGATGTTGCAAATTAGTCACTTGCTCTATCGCTATCCCAAACAACTCTCCGGTGGTCAGAAGCAGCGGGTGGCCCTCGGACGAGCCATGGCACGCAATCCCCAAGTCTTTTTGATGGATGAACCGCTTTCTAACCTAGATGCCAAGCTGCGCACTGAAACCCGCACCCAAATTGTGCAACTTCAGCAGCAATTGGGTATCACAACCATTTATGTGACCCATGATCAAACGGAAGCAATGACGATGGGCGATCGCATTGTGGTGCTGCACCAAGGCCAAATCCAGCAAATTGCCCCCCCCCGCGACCTGTATCAACGCCCTGCCAATCGCTTTGTCGCCGAGTTTATTGGCTCACCACCGATGAACTTTTTAGCCGTGACCCTCAACCAAGGGAAGATTCAGTACCACAATTGGCAGTTGTCCCTGCGCCAACCCTTACCCCCAGTATCCAAGGCATGGTTGGGGATTCGTCCTGAGCATTTCCTGCTAGCGACGGCTGATGCGGAGAATACGCTGCCCGTTGAAGTGGATCTGGTGGAAGCCCTTGGCCATGAAACGGGGCTAGCAGTTCACCTCACTGCGACAGGAGAATTGTTGCGGGTGCGCCTGCCGGGGCAGCAGCCCATTCAGCGGGGCGATCGCCTGTATTTGCGCCCTGATCCGCAGCATCTTCACTTTTTTGATGAGAACACGGGGCAGCGCCTAGAACCATGAGCCAGCGTCTGCAAGCCCGCCTTGCGATGGCCGGCATTACCCGCAAGAGTCAACTACGCCGTAAAGGATTTACCCGCCAGCAAGCCAATGCCATTTGGTCTGGCGACCTACACCGACTGCGCCTGGAAACCCTCGAACACCTTGCCCAGGTTCTGGGGGTAACTCCCTTGGCGTTGTTTCAGTGGCTCTATGGCGAATCGGCTGCTGAGGTGGCGCTCCAACACCAAGCGCTTCAGATTCTTGAGCCGTTTCTGCGTTTCTGGCCCACTGCCGCCTATGCTGCTAGCCAAAACCCCACCGCACCTGCCCAGCGGATTTTGCCCCTGGTGAAGCCAGTGTTTCAACTCCTCGAGCAGTGGGGGATTCGGTTGATTGGTGAGGTTGGAAAGTGTGTTCCTTTTGATCCACACCAGCACCAGAGCGATCGCGCACCGTTAGAGGAAGGGACACCTGTGCGCATTACCCATGCGGGCTATTGGTGGGGCGATCGCCTGCTCTTTCGGGCGGTGGTGACGCCAGTAGATACTCTTGGACCCTCTGCCCCCTCAGCACATGTTCCTGAATCACCCGCTCAATAACTGCTGGCGTTGCCGAGTGATACCACACGCCATCGGGATAGACCACTAAAATTGGCCCCTGTTGGCACACCCGCAGGCAATTGGCCTTTGTGCGAAAAATACAGCCCTCTGGGCGCGGTTGATCCAAGCCCAATTCCTTGAGGCGTTTTTTCAAATACTCCCATGCTTCTAAACCCACCGCCTTGTCACAGCACAGGGGTTTGGTTTGATCGGCACATAGGAATAGATGCCGCTGAATGTGACCAATGCCGAGAGCGGCTACTTGCTGCGCTAACGAAGGAGATGTCATAGTTGGCTTTTCCTACTCTGCAACAAGGGTTTCCGATGTTGGTAGCACCATTGAGGACGTGGGGGAAGGCTGGCGCCGATTCCATTCAATGTCGGGCATTTCCTCAAGTGCTCGCCGCAGGGAGGCCTCCCAGAACTGTCGCACCTTCGACAAAAAAGGATCACCCAAGACAAATTCGGCGCGGTGACAGATCTGAAAGCTATCGGTGCGGTACATGATCAGATCAAGGGGGGGGCCGACGGAAATATTGGATTTCATCGTTGAATCAAGGGAGAGCAGCGCATACTTTGCCGCCGCATCTACCGGCGTATCGAAGCGCAACGTGCGGTCTAAAATCGGTTTGCCATATTTTGTTTCACCAATCTGGAGAAAGGGAGTTTCGGGGGTCGCTTGCAGAAAATTGCCCTGACTGTAGATCAGGTAGAGGTAGGGTTCCTCACCACGAATTTGCCCCCCCACCAGAAATGTGCATTGGTAGTCAATGTTATCTTTGGCCAACCAAGGGCGATGACTATCGGTGACCTCCCGCAGCTTACTACCGACATAGCGGGCTACCTCGTACATATTGGGCAGCGAGTTGAGACTGTGCTCCAACTGACCCTTGAGATCACGGCGAATGAGCGTGAGCACTTCCTGAGTAATTGAAAGGTTACCAGCGGTACAAATGACAATCACCCGCTCCCCCGGCACCGAAAAATCAAAGAGCTTCTGATAGGTGGAGATGTAATCCACCCCCGCATTGGTGCGAGAGTCTGCCGCCATCACCAGACCCGACGTGGTGAGAATTCCCAAGCAATATGTCATCTTGCTGATGCTCCGCCAATAACCAAGCACTATAGAGCATATAAGGGATTTGCGGCGATCGCTAGGGACGCCGAGGATTGGAAATCAACCTAATGATCCGATAGGGTAGGGTGCGGTGTCCCAGTGAGGTTTGCAGCGATGTCAGCCATTCTAGAAACCCTTGCCCTTATTCTCCTGCTGGGATTCTTGGCAGGGCAGTTGGCGCGGCGACTGGGGGCGCCGGCCTTGATCGGCATGATTCTTGTGGGGATTGTCCTCGGGCCTGCGGTCTTGAATCTGTTGCAAACCGATGTCCTAAGGGCAGCCCCCATCTTTCGGGCCGTGGCGGTGATGGTGATTTTGATGAAGGCGGGGCTAGGCTTGGATCGCCAAAAATTGGCACAACAGGGCACAGTGGCGCTACGCCTCGGTGTATTACCCGCACTGTGTGAAATGGCAGTTGTGGCCGGGGTGGCCATGCTGCTACTGGGATTTGATTTGCGCCAAGGGCTATTGCTGGGGGCGATCGTGGCACCAGAGTCCCCGGCTGTCATTGTGCCGGGCATGCTACGGCTAAAAAGTTTGGGCTGGGGTGTGGACAAGGGGATTAGTGATGCGATTCTCTCGGGCAGTGCCATTTCCGATGTTGTGGTGCTGCTGCTGTTTAGTTTGCTGATGGGGTCTGAGCATGAGGGAGGATTCCTAGGGGCTTTGCCGCCAGCCTTGGGGGTGAGTGTGCAGGCACTCCTTGAAATTGGGGGGGGCTTGATCGTGGGCTATGGCTTGGCATGGGCGCTGGTCTTTTTGTTGGTCAAGCAAAACTGGAGTCAAAATCGGGTACAAACAACCCTCGTGGCAGCAGCAGTGGCCTTGGGAGCAGTGGGCTTGGCCGATCGCCTGCCCTTGTTTTCTGGCTACCTTGCGGTTATGAGTGCAGGGTTTTTCTTGATTGAGATGGATGCGCCTCTAGCGCGGCAATTGCGGGGGGGCTTTGATGTGCTGTGGCAGGTGGCAGAGATTTTTCTCTTTGTGCTGTTGGGTGCCAGTGTCCAGTTGGGGGTATTGCAAAGTTCCCTTGGTGTGGGTTTGGTGATATTAGCGGTGGGTACCTTGATTGGGCGGGGCATGGGTTGGTATCTTTCCACCCTTGGCAGTAATTGGACACTCTCAGAACGCCTCTTTTTGCTGCCGGGGAACTCCGCAAAGGCAACGGTGCAAGCGGCGATCGGTGCTTTGCCCTTATCCGCTGGGGTGGCGGGGGGTGAAACGATGCTGGCGATCGCTGTCCTCTCGATCCTGATTACGGCTCCCTTGGGGGCATGGGCAATTCCCACGTTTGCGCCAAAACTTCTGCAAAAGGGCGCGGTGGATCCCACCAAAGTCCTGCTGCAACCACGGGTTGTTCTCTTAGCACCGGTGGATGTTTCGAGTGTCACCCCCTATGTTCTCCAAAAGACGGCGGAATTAGCGCGGCGTGCCGATGCGGAAGTGATTGTGCTCCATGTGCAGGACCTACCTGACCCCAAGGCAGTGGCCACACTCGAAGCGCAAATGAAGCAGTACCTCGCAGACATTCGCTATCGTTTCATTGTGACCGCTGGCCCGATTACCGAAGCCATTTTGGATACCGCCGCCCTGTACAACGTGACTGAAATCATTCTTGGCAAACATGGTCAAAAGGGTCTCAAGCGTGTCCTCATGGGGTCTGTATGTCAGAGTATTCTTGAGACCTCAACTCGACCCGTGTTGATTGTGGAGGAGCCACGCTCATGATCTCGATGCATCCTCGGTTGCGCCCTGCGTTGGCCGTTAGTCTTGGAGCCATCCCCGGTGCCTGGAGTCGCTGCTTACTGGAGGCCTATTTGGAACCCTATCTTGCGGGTAATGTGCCCTTTGCCACGTTGATCGTGAATGTCACTGGCTGTTTTTTGCTGGGGGTGATTGCTCCCCTTGCCTTTGCCCGCGCGTTTGTACTGCACCCCGATTTGCGCTTGCTATTAACAACGGGATTTATTGGTTCTTACACAACCTTTTCATCCTACGAGTTGGATAACGACAAGCTCTTGGGGATTAGGGATGCGGCAGTCGAGGGTTTTTACTGGCTCGGCAGTACGGGACTGGGATTACTGGCCTTGGAGTTGGGCAGCCGCCTCATGCTGCGGGGGTTAGCCTATTGGGAGAAGTGGGATGATCTCACCTGAAGGACTGTTGGCGATCGCCCTTGGGGCCGTGGCCGGCGCTTTGACACGCTACTACGTCGGTTTATGGAGCGATCGCCGCTTTGGCACTCCCGTCTTGGGTACCCTGAGTGTGAATCTCATGGGTGCCTTTCTCATGGGCTTTTTGAGCCATATTTTAGCCCGTTGGGGGGCACCGCAATGGCTTAGCGATGGCATCACCGTCGGTTTTTTGGGGTCTTTGACCACCTTTGCCACATTTACCTTCGAGGTATCAAACCTGCGCCGCGAAGGCTATCCTCGGATTGCGTGGTTCTATTGGCTCAGTACGCCTATCCTCGGCTTTCTTTTTGTGGAAGCCGGTATCGCTTTCTCCCATTGGGTTGAGATCAAGGGCTAGCCGCCAATACTGGCTAATAGCTTCGCTTCCTCCTCCTTCGAAATGAGACGGCCTTGGTTTTCGTAGTCGGGAATTTGGTCAAAGTACAGGTAGCGATAGAGATCCGCTGCAAAGGGATCAATTTTCCGCGTCACAATCTCTAGGTACTCCTCGCGGGTGGGAATGCGCCCCAGTAGGGCACAAACTGCTGCTAGCTCTGCAGAACCAAGATAGACCCGTGCCCCTTTGCCCATGCGGTTATTAAAGTTTCGTGTGGAGGTGGAGAAAACCGTGGTGTTATCAGCAACGCGGGCTTGGTTGCCCATGCACAGAGAGCAGCCCGGCATCTCCATGCGTGCCCCAGCAGCAGCAAAAATACTGTAATAGCCCTCTTCGCGCAACTGCTGCTCATCCATACGGGTGGGAGGTGCAATCCAGAGGCGAACCTTCACAGCCCCCTCTCCTTCAAGCACCTTGGCAGCGGCACGGTAGTGGCCAATATTGGTCATACAGGAGCCAATAAAGACCTCCTGCACTGGATCGCCGGCACATTCTGAGAGGGTTTTGATATTGTCGGGGTCATTGGGGGCAGCCACAAGGGGTTCCTTGATCTGATCGAGATCGACCTCAATCACATCGGCATACTCGGCATCCGCATCCGCCGCGAGAAGACTGGGATTAGCCAGCCATGCTTCCATCTTTTTCACCCGCCGTAGGATCGTACGAGGATCGCCATAGCCCCGAGCCACCATGTTTTTCAGGAGGGCTACGTTCGATCGCAGGTATGTTGCCACGGTGTCTTCACTGAGTTTAATCGTGCACCCTGCTGCCGATCGCTCCGCTGTGGCGTCGGTCAGTTCAAAAGCCTGCTCCAGTTGCAAGTCTGGCAGCCCCTCCATTTCCATGATCCGTCCGGAGAAAACATTCTTTTTATTCTCCTTGGCAATGGTGAGCTTATCCTGCTGAATAGCCACATAGGGAATGGCATTGACAATGTCCCGCAGCGTCACCCCCGGCTGCAACGAACCTTTGAAGCGCACTAGCACCGACTCCGGCATATCCAAAGGCATCACCCCCAAAGCCGCGGCAAAGGCGACCAAGCCAGAACCTGCTGGGAACGAAATGCCCAAGGGAAAACGGGTATGGGAATCACCCCCCGTGCCTACGGTATCGGGCAGCAGCATACGGTTGAGCCAAGAGTGGATAATGCCATCCCCCGGTCGCAGTGAGACGCCCCCCCGCGAGGTAATAAAGTCCGGCAGTTCTTTGTGGGTTTTGATGTCAACGGGCTTGGGATAGGCCGCCGTATGGCAGAAACTTTGCAATACCAAGTCGGCACCAAAGCCAAGGCAGGCCAGCTCCTTGAGTTCATCGCGGGTCATTGGACCTGTCGTATCCTGCGAGCCGACCGTTGTCATCACGGGTTCACAGTAGGTGCCGGGGCGGACGCCGGGGAGACCACAGGCTTTACCGACAATCTTTTGCGCCAAGGTATAGCCCTTACTGCTCTCGACAGGGGGCTTGGGACGAGTAAAGAGGGGACTGGGTTCTAGGCCAAGGGCAGCCCGCGCTTTGTCGGTGAGGGTACGCCCAATCAGAAGGGAAATGCGACCCCCCGCCCGCACTTCGTCCAAGAGGGTATCGGGCTTGAGAGTAAAGTGACTAATCACCTCCCCCGCGTCATTGGTGATTTCGCCTCGGTAGGGGTAGATTGTGATCACCTCCCCCATATTCATTTGGCTAACATCGCACTCAATGGGCAGCGCGCCGGAGTCCTCCATGGTGTTGAAGAAAATGGGCGCAATTTTGCCACCGAGACAGACGCCCCCTGTGCGCTTATTGGGGACGTAGGGAATGTCGCGACCAATGTGCCAAATCACAGAGTTGGTGGCGGACTTGCGGGAGGAACCGGTGCCGACAACATCACCGACAAAGGCAAGGGGATAGCCTTTTTGTTTCAGCTCAGCAATGATTTGCAGTGCCCCCGGCAAGCGGCTTTCCAGCATCACCGTGGCGTGCAGCGGAATATCGGGGCGAGTGGTGGCATGGGGGGCAGGGGAAAGATCATCGGTGTTGGTTTCACCCGCCACTTTGAAGACAGTGACGGTAATTGCTTCTGGAAGGGGTTCACGGCAGGTAAACCAGTCACCATTAGCCCAAGATGCCATCACTTGCCGGGCATAGGTGTTCCCTTGGTGCATCAGGTCTTGAACATCGTGAAAGGCATCATAGACCAAGAGGGTATGGCTGAGGGCAGTGGCCGCCGCACGGGCAAGTTCTGGGTTCTTGTGGCGCAGCAGCTCAATGAGGGATTGAACGTTGTAGCCCCCCAGCATTGTCCCTAAGAGTTCCACCGCTGCAACAGGGGTGATGAGGGGACTGGTGAGTTCTCCTTTGGCGATCGCTGTCAAAAAGCCCGCTTTAATGTAGGCCGCTTCATCGACACCGGGGGGCACGCGATCGCGAATCAGGTGCAATAGGTATTCTTCCTCTCCCGCTGGGGGGTCTTGCAGCAGATCACAGACCGCCGAAGTTTCTGCCGCCGTCAGAGGTAAGGGGGGAATTCCCAAGGCAGCACGTTCTTGGGTTTGCTGACGGTATTGGCTGAGTACGGTTGTGTCCACGCTATTTTGACCTCAATTTACAAACACAGAGAATGTCAGGGAAAGCAGTTTTATGTGCGGATCTAGATTTTAGAGTACAGATTCGCGTTTGGTTCTTTGGTTACTTTTGATACGGATACCGTTGGGGCGATCGCCCCTATTGCCAGTCCCGTTGTAACTCTTCAGCAACGCGACGGTAATCTGCTTGGGCTTCCTTCGCCTGTTTGCCCTTCCATTGGGTAATGGGAACCCCATCGAGAGCCGCCCGTTCATGGGCTTTGTAGGCGCGAATAAAGGAATGACAGGCCGCCACCCCCAACTGCAAGAGCGTATTTTGGGCTTCGAGGGCTTCATTGACACAGCGGGGATCAACGCGGGTGAGCAGGACGCGGTGAGGAACCTTAGACGGTTGCACCACTTGCTTCACTGTTTCAATGAGGG